>Ga0307928_10000731_pt1 | contig 24723 bp, 43 predicted proteins | sample AceLakmetagen232_FD_201815 | JGI IMG/M metagenome (GOLD analysis project Ga0307928, IMG submission 201815) | Saline water microbial communities from Ace Lake, Antarctica - #232 | ecosystem: Environmental > Aquatic > Non-marine Saline and Alkaline > Saline | place: Antarctica: Ace Lake... | reverse complement strand
TGAGCCCGGCCGGTTTAGCTTGCAGTGCTGAGCTTTTCCTTGGCCCGGACGAGGCGACTAAGGTAGCTACATCAGGCATAAGACCCTTCACCTCCACTGGTGCAGCGCAATCAATTAGCTTCCCGGTTACCATGCCAAGCCCCGGCGGACTAGCCTATCACGTCTATCTTGATGTTTACGCTAGCGGGTACCTGATTGTGGCCTATATTGCGACCGAGGACGTTATCATCCCTGCCGGCGAAGTCGGTCCAATCATATGGGAATAGGAGGACTTAATGCCTGAATTTGCACCTGGTGAAGCCAAAACAGCGGTAGCACCCATCACCGTGAAGCCGGCAGGACTCAGCTGCGAGGTTGAACTCTACCTTGGCCCGGATGAGGCCACCACGGTGGCAACCTCAGGAGGAATACCTTTCACCTCCACCGGTGCTGCGCAATCAATTAGCCTGCCCATTGCCATGCCGGCCGCAGAGGGAACTTATCACGTTTTCATTGATGTCTACGCCGAGGGCTATCTCCTTGCCGCTTACCAGGCCATTGAGGACGTGGTAATTGCTCCGCCAGCTCCCATCATAGACTCTGATTCCCTCAGTGTCTTTAATGTGGAAGGCATTCCATTTGAAAGTGTCGGTGTAGAACATGCTCTGACCAGCGCGGAGTTCGCTCAGTGGATAAGCGGGTATTCGTGTGCAACATGGCAGAACCCTAATTGCATTGCAAACCCCGGCGCGGTCGCTCAAGCCGTTGGTGATGCGATATATGCTAACCATGCAACACTGGTTCGGGCGTTGATAAGTGCCGGGGTAACTTCGGCACTGGCTCCTACCATAGCCGACCGCTGGAACTTCGAATATGCTCGTCAAGAAGTGATAGCAGCTACCCTCTCAGAACCGATAGCCATGGACGCGATGAGAGGCATAACGAGTTTGGTATTCGCCAATAAGGTCCCGCTATATAAAGCTCAAGCTTGCCGGTTCAACCTTCTATATCAACCAACGTTTTTCCCGCCTATGCCACCCCCAGCTTTCTTTGGTTATATGAAGCTACCAGCAGTGGGCGTGATTTCATCCATACCCATAGCCTGGTGCTACGGGTCAGGCTATTACTATCCTGGCATCTACGACGGCGTGCTTGAATACCATGTAATCGACGAGGTAGGACAATATAGCCAAAGGCTGACCTTCAGAATTAGGAATCTGGCCCAAGTAAGTAAAAGAGGAACAGTACTTGCTTAGCGAGGTATGAGGAGAGAGACTATTTTGAAAACGCTGCCTGTGTTTCACTTTATGGCCTACGCAGTAGTTAAGTCGGTGCGGTACCCCAGGACACCGATAGCCTATTTCTATTGCCCGAGCTGTGGGATCCGCTTCCCGGCTTCAGCTCGGGAGTGCCCGAAGTGTGGTGACAAGGTAGAGAGTAGCCCGGACCCCAAGCGGGAGTCACCCTTGCCCTGGTGGGGTGCTGTCTTATGTATTCTCATCGGCATCGGTTCCTGGGTTGCTAGTGCGTGCCTTGAGATTCCCGGGCTGGATGAGGCAGGCCGGGCCTTGGTTTATGTGCCACTGGGGGGATTATTTGGACTTTCTGTCAACCGTTAGTCTCCTCCCGGCAGTATGGTCATACCGTTTAACTAATGTTAGTTTGCCCTCAGATAAGACAATGGCCAAAGTTTCTGGCATTCATGGCATTGTCCTGAATTTTCGTCTATTTCTAATTCCTCGCCACAATCAGGGCAACAAAAAGATTCCCCAATGATTTCTGGTTCGCACCCTGTTACTCCAGGTGGGTAATTATCAGCCATTATTTACCTCCAGTGAACTGTCTAGTTAATCTCCAAAACTCTTTGTCTCTACGTACAACACCGATGTCCACGGGCAGAACACTCTGCCTCGGTGTGCCCTACCTCGCTGACCATTGATTCGGTAATCTGTAAGCCACACACCTAGCCCTTTCTGCTCCAGCTGGTCCCCGGGCTCACCGCTCATAAACGGGCTCTCACCTTCGAGTCTAGTCTCTTTCTCTCCATCGATAGTTACAGTTGCAATGACCCTCATAGGTTACCTCCTCACCCAAGGGTTCCTGCAGGCCTTAGTAGCGCTCATCTTACCTACCTCAACAGACCGGGGTCTGACTTCTCAAAGGTGATATTTTTGGTAGTGACAGTCTCTAGGCTATCCCACTCCACTGGCTCCAGCTCACTCTCATGAACCAGCTCACCGAGCATAATAGACTCACCGAGCTCGGTCAGAGGGGCGCAGATGATATAGCCGTAATATACTTTCCCTTCAGTGGGGAGCAGCTCCACGCCGTTTCTCCAACCGTATATTGTACAGACTGGTATATCCCACTCCTGCCAGCCTCCCTCCCATGCCTCGATATCCTCACACCTAATGACGAAATCCGGATTTGGGGTGCCGTACTTTTCACGGAAGTAATCAGATTTCCCTCTCAGCCTGTAGAGTTTGTTGTAATCTTCCCTGATTGCTGCAAGTTCATACCGGTTCATCTTTCTCTACTCCCTCCTATCTGGCCTGGTATGGTATTCATCGGCGGCGATATAAACCACCCTTCCCTCGCGGGCCAGCCGGCTTCGTATCCGGAAGGGCAAGTCCTCCATTGGCAGATTGGTGGTAACCACCATGGCTAATTCGTGCATCAGCCTGTAGTCGATGATAGTATCCAGGCGCTCCTGCACCCAGGGCGTCCGGTTCTCGGTACCCAGGTCGTCCAGGGCAAGCAGAGGGACATTCAGGAAAAAATCAAACCTGGCATCGTAGGAGTTATCGCCCTCCTCCCGGAAGCCTCTCTTGAGTTCCTCCAATAGTAGCGGCACATAAACATAGCGGGCAGGTATGCCGGCCTGAAGCCATCGGTGGCAGATTGCCGCGAGAAGGTGTGACTTTCCCCTATCAGTTCCCCCCATAAGCAAAAGCCAACTGGTGTCGCACCGGCGCTCCGCCAGCACCAGGGCAGCCTCACACGCCTCCTCGAGTCCGGAAAGAAGCTCGAATGTCTCAAATGTCCAGGTCAAGGCTTTTTTGGGCAGCTCGCACCTTTTGAGAAGACGCCTCTTCTTTTCTGCCTCCAATCTTGCCCGGATACATACGCAAGGGACGACCCTTGAGTAATCCGGCCTACCATCTTCCAGCCGAGGGTGAACGGTCTGTCCCCCATTACATATCGGGCAAACATTCTCCCCGCCGGCGCCCTCACTTTGGTGGTGGCCGCTGTCCAGGTGGGTAGCTTCTGCGGTACTGTTCGTCTGTAGGCGCTTTAGTATATCTCCTATCGGTTCCAGTCGCTTGTGTTCTTCCACTGTCGCCTCCTTTCTTGCCTAATGAAAAGACACCTTTCCAACTATTTGTTATCGACCTCTTGAGGATATCATTAGGGTCATCACCTGCTGCCTTGAATTTCTCAAGGTCTTTTATTATTAGAGAGAGTGCATATTTGGTAGGTGCAGCCTTCTGTTGTTTCCTAACTTCTAAGAAACCATCCCAAAGTTCTCTATCAATCCAATCAGGTATTTCAATGTTTCTTTTGTATAGTTTCTTTTGTATAGTTTCTTTTTTCTTTTGTGTGACACGTGAGCGCGCAACTTTTGTTGTCTGTTCTGGTAACTCAGTTGTCTGTTCTGGTAACTCAGTTGTCTGTTCTGGTAACTTTTCATTGTTGTCTGTTCTGGTAACTTTAGCCTCAAAGTTGTCTATACTGATAACTTTCTTAATTGTTGTCTGTTCTGGTAACCTCCATTGTTCCCAGTCTTTTTGAAAACCGATAAGCTTCTTACTTCGGTTTATAATATTCCGCTCCTCTAATATCCTTAACACCCGGGAAATTACATATTTACTTAATCCGGTGCCTTCTATTATCTGAGAGTTAGCTATATAGTCAACTTTTTTCTTGTAACCATAGGTCTTCCGGATGATAAAAATGACTACTTGCCACTGGTTAGGCGAAAGATAGAATTTAGCCAGGTGCTCCAATATCTCGTTCGCTATCTGGGTATGGCCGTCTTCTAGTTGAGGTCTAGCCATTGTCCTTCTTCCTAGATTTCAATTCAAGAAAATATCTATCTAGCAATTCCTGTTGTATTTCTGGTGAAGACAGTGCCATCTGAAAGACACGAGCTACTACCCTAGATTCATGTAATAGTTTCAGGTTAGAGAAACCAAGTGCCAGTTCACGTAAATCATCAGCAAAGAATTTATCATGGAGGTCATCAAGCAGGAACTTCTCGTATTCGGGGCGTATTTCTCTCTCAGATTCGTGGCAATCTTCACAAAGTGTAACCAGTAATTCATCAGGATAATCCCAGGGTTCTGTGTTTAGTAAATACCTCCGGTGATGGACAACTAATGTGGATTCGGAATTGTGGCATATTTGGCAAGTCCACTCATCCCTTTCGAGAATTAGAAGACGTTTTTTTTGCCAGCGCGGATCCTTAAGCTTTTCGGAATAATCACTAGCCATTATTATTCTCCAGGCTTATTTACTATTCTCCTGATGGTTTGCCGAGGTTTGGGTCAATCTGTCTCTTTCGGGCCATGTCGTTCCTTTAATTGCTCAACCTTTTGAAGTCTGTCTCGTTTTGTAGTCGGTATATCTCAAGGCACTTTAAGAAGATTTGCCATTCTACATCCAAGCTAGTCTTTATTACCTCCTCATAGTTATCATCATTCGCGGGTAGCCTTAATATCCTGGCATTAGCCACCGGCCAGCCCTGCTCAGTAAGCAGCTGTCGGTAAGCGGCGAGCTGGGCAAAATAGCTGTCGTAAATTCCATTCCCTGTCTTGAAATCAATAAGAATAAACTCATCGTTATACTCGGCCAGAAGGTCAGGGGTACCGCCATACTTAAACTCCTCAGAAATTAAAGGCGTCTCTATCATCACCGGGCTTATAGAATGCTCCTTCTCCCACTTGATGTAACTCGCCAAGCATTTTCTTGCCTTGTCTAACGCTGCCGGAGAGAATTCTGAGACATTGGCGCTCTCGCCTTTAAGGTGGCAGGCGATAAGATAGTGGGCTATGGTACCGACTCCGGCGGCCGAATCCCTGACCTCTTTATAGTCCAGGCCTTGCTTGCCAAGGTTCCAAGCCCAGTAAGTAAGACCCTCTCCCTTATCAAGAACCTTCAGGACGGTGGTAACTGAGGGAACAATGGCGCCGTCTTCCAGGTGGTACTGTTGGTGGGTACTTGCTGGAACCAGCTCCTTGTTGACTTGAAGGTTGCCGGCAGCGCTTTTCTCCGCGGCCCGCCTTTCTGCGATACACTCCTCACAGCCTTCGCTCAAGATAAACTCGCCGTGCTTGCAATGGCCTTTGTCTGTTATCACTTCTGCCTCCTTATTGGGATTTGGATGGCACCGGCTACAGATCCACTCACCGGGGCCCCACTCGCTGGCCGGCCGCCACCACCAGGCAGTGGAGCGGCAGATGTGGCAGGGGTAGGTGGGTTTTGTTGCTTCTATCATAACTTTAACCTGCAGGGGAATTGGTGCGTATAGATGCCTCCCATTTCTCTAAAGCTGTCCAAGTTTCACATTCTTTGACTTTATCTACTTGCACTGTCGGTGGGTCTGGCGCCCAATTACCACTTAGATACTGGTAAATCACAAATGGACCGTTGCACTCCTTCGTACCTCGAATGATGTAGACAGGGGCTAATGTTAGTAGCTGGTTGTACGCTATTACCTCAGTGAAAGTCACGTTATCCCGGGGCAACTTATAATCCAGGAAGGCTACTATCTTCGGGGGATATTTAATGATAAGCACCAGATCCAAATCACAAGCATAAAATGACTTCGACATTTCATTCTTGTGCCGATACTTGAATTCGTCTCTAGACTCTGAGCCTTTAAGTTTGTATTTTTGGTTGTCCACGGTCAACCCCAAAATATTTTGCTGCTTGTGCCACGTAGGCTTCTGATTTATCTACCCCGATGCTTTTATACCCCAGACTCGATGCCACCAAGCAAGTAGTCATACTACCTCCAAATGGGTCAAGCACCACGTCGCCGGGCTTCCCTATTGCCTTTAAGAGCATTCTGGGCAAAGCTGGAGTGAAAGGCGCGGGATGATTGGTATTGGGTATAGGGCCGAACTCTCTCCATACGCTGGGGAGACCGATGCTCTTGTCTGGCAAGTTTGGCTTTCCTTTGGTTAGCCAGTAGATACGCTCGTCTTGGTGCCAGAAAAGGGTAGGGGTATGATTGTGGGTCGAAAGACGGTCCCAGATAATTTCTTGGCGCAGGAACCATCTTGATGTACCTTGCAACCAAGAGATAGGATGAATAAGCCCTCCGCTGTGCTGGCGCACCTTGTGGTTGTAAAATAGTGACGCTCCAGGCTTGGCTACTCTATACAGTGCTTTCAGGCAAGCAATCTGCCATGCTTGATACTCTGGTTCCTGCATATCATCGTCATGGCCCGGGTAGACAATCCCTGTATTTCTAGGAGTTCGTCCTTTGCCTCCCATTGGCCATTTTTCTTGTCCCAAGTTGTAGGGAGGAGACGTGATAATAATATCCACGGAGGATTCAGGTAGAAAACTAAGGTCTTCCGCCTTACCAACAAAGAGTTGAGGCTTGGGGTTAGGGGGTAAACCGTCCTTTATATTCACGACAATAAGCCCCGAATTATGGACGAGCCTTCCTAGTTTGTCGAGAATAAATGTGCCATTGGTGTTTTTATTTTTAATCAACCAATCCTTAAAACTATTCCTATCAAGCCCTAACCTTTCTCCGATTTCTGCTTGGGTCATACCGCAACCCTTCAGGCAAAGGGCCCACTCTTTAAGGAATTGGCGTTCCGGTGTAATACTCCTAGCCATGGTTAACCTCTCTCAGGCACCTCGGGCACACTCTTTTCTCCTCCGGCAGGTAGTAATCCTTGAATGTCCGGCCGCAGCGCCGGCATGTATACCTGCGGAGCTTGCCGTATTTCATGCGGTTGGTGATGGGTTGCTCTTTCATTCCCACGTCATTTCCTCACTGCGCTAATACGGCTATAGCATTCACTCGGCAACTCCTTTATCTCGCTTGCCGACTTCACATTTAATTCCGCATAAATCTCCTTCGGTTGCATACCCCATTCCCGGTTACACGCTTTGAGTAAGTCATTTATTGTCTTTAGGGGACTAGGTTCCCGCTCCAGCTTGGGGGGTTCTGCTTCCGCGGGGGCGCTGGCTTCCTCCTCTCTTTCACCGAAGAGGTCTTCATCCTGTGTGATGACTTCGCCCGTCTGGACGTCGATGACCTGTTCCCTATCCTTCTGCCCTTGCAGAGCGTTTACCAGGCTGTCCCATATCTTCTCCATAGTAACTCCCTGGTCTATCAGGTCCTTTTTAATGGAGTCGACGTGGAGGAGCTCCCGCGCCTGTTCGGTAGTCAGCCCCAGCTCAGACTTCACTTTGGCCCAGAATTTCTTCCAGTCTGGCTCTCCGTCTTTTTCTAGTGCTGGCGGTAACTCACCCTCGGGCATTGGAAGGTATTCGGATTCGGGTAGAACGTCATGGTCCTCGGCAACCTCGGCGGTGGCCAGGGTGCCGGCAAAGAGAGACGGGAACGCCTCCACCAGGGCACGCTTCAAGGCTACCTTACGTAACATTGACGGTTGCTTTTCCTCAGTCCAGAAGCGAGTCGGTTTTCCGTACTTGGTGAGCCTGATGCACTCGGTTTTGTTGACTGCCATGTAGGTCGGTCGCTCCCTGTCTTTTCTGTATACCCTTGCCCAGCCTCCGGCCAGCTTGCCCTTCTCATCATCGAGGAGAAAAGCTCCCTCCCTGAATTCCATCTTGCCGCCGCTGTCTCTCAGTATTATGCCGGCTTCGCAGCCGTTGTAGCTGTCGTTTACCTCGGCCGCCTTCAGGTATGAGTTTATTGAGATGACGAAGGCTGCCTTGTCCTCATCAGAGTATTTGATGAGGTAGCATTCACCAGCGAAGGGGTTCAGCTGCAAACTCTGGCACGTCTTAAGGAAGATGGCGGTCTCCTGGTCGGTGGCCAGGGGACAGATGAGGGTTTTGACTTCATGAAAGCTGACCGTGATTTGCTCGCCCTTCCATTTGACGATCGCTTTTTCCTGTGTCATAGTTTAGCCTCCTTCTTGGCTGCCTTGCAGTCTTCCCGAGCTAGGTCCGTGACTGCCCTGTAGGCTTCCCTAGCTTGTCTCAAGGCTGCCTCGTAGGCTTCCCCGGCCGATTTCTTGGCTGCAATGTAGTCTTCCCAAGCCGATTTCTCGGCTGCCTCGAAGGCTTCCTGGGCCGGTTTCTCGTCCATCATAGTCACCTCCTCTTTTCAGTCCGCAGTCTCGCCTGGTAGCAATTCTCCATCAAGTGCAGGGTCACCATAGCGAGCCTTCTTACACTCTTTCAGGGCTTCGATGCCCAGCTGGGTAGCATCGATACTTCTGCCAATCTTTAGCTTCTCAGCTGCCTGCTTAAGATACTCTAGGAGTTCGATAGCTTCGTCTATGGTCATTGTTCCTTTCACCTCACTTCCTTCCCTAAAGAGATATTTACGACATGTAAAATCTGGTATTAACGCGATGTTTCCCCCTGCAGCCAAGTATCGACCGTAGTCATAGAATAGTCCCGCAGCCTTTGGATACGTTTAAGGCCTGCGATACCCAGTTTCATAGCATCTATGAGGTCTGGCACCTCCGTATGAAGCATATCAGCTTGATGATTGTCCAGGATTTCAATAGCTTTATCAATAGTCATATCGTTTCTCCTGGTAATTGAAATATGTTATTGCTTTGCTTTATCCAGCGTTCTGTACGAATACATTTAAGGGCTTCGATACCCAACTTGATGGCGTCAAAGCGGTCATGATCTTCGGCAGTCCCCAGGGGAATTTGAATATGGTTAAGGATCTCGATAGCTTTTTCCAGTTTCATGATTACCTCCCCTCCTGGCGAGAATTTCTTCAGCCTCTTTAACGACCTGGCCATTGCCAAAGAAGCCCCACTGGGCACCCCGGATAGCGTCCCTCGCCGGCGAGTAAAGGTTGTGCTTCTCCACTACGTCGTGCATGGCCAGGTGGACATACCTTTGGGTAGTAGCGATATTTTTGTGGCGCATGATTCTTTGCAAAGTTGCCAGGTCACCGCCATTGGCGAGGAAATTTGTGGCCAGTGAGTGGCGAAGACAATGGGCGCCCCGCTTGGGGCCGAGAATACCAGCACGGTCCATGCAGCGTCGTACAATTCTATAGACGGCAAACCGGGACAGCCGCCCATTCCGGCCAGAAAAGAGTAGAACCTGACCACTGTGGCCGTCATGATCTATCAGGATATGGAGAAGTTGATATACCTCGGGGCTGATAGGCACTCGAACCCGCTTGCGCCCTTTTCCCCACACCCGAATGGTATCAGTGCTGACATCAGCGATGCACAGACGCCCGAACTCACTTGCCCGCACACCCGAGTCGAGAGCCAGGGATATTATGGCCTTGTCCTGGAGATTGACGGCTGCCGCTACCACCATAGCCAGTTCTTCACGCTCTAGAACCCGGGGCTCAATCTCATCGAGCTGGGGCCTCTGCACCCTAACCATGGGGTTGGGAATTTCGTACTCCCTCCAGCACCATCGGAAAAACAACTTCCACACCCGCCAGTAGGCATCCCTCACCCAGGCGTTCGGCACCTTTCCTAGTGCCTCCCGGATGGGGTCGGGTTTCTTGGGCATCTTCGGGCACTCTCGCTCAAGGTAATCCAGGGCCTGGGAGTACTGCTCCAGGGTGCGTGGAGATAGGTCTCGCTTCGCCTCGAGAAAACTACCCTTTGCTTTCTCAACATTCATAGGTCACCTTCTATCCAAAGGCCGCACCTGACTATTTATTAGGTGCGCTCCGGCGGGGTTGGACAACAGACCCCGCTGCTTTTCCGGGGGGTGCAATACGCATTGCAGAGGTCTAGTAGTATTCAAAAGCCCGGCAAGGGGCCTAGATTTTGATTCTGTGAGGTCCCGCTTACGGTATATCATCACTCCGAGGCCAGCCTCTTTCTTCGGGCTTCTTCAAGCAATCTTCGGCGTTGTCTCCCATGAGCATCAGCCTTACCATATAGCGTCCTGGCTGAGGCGATCGCTTGGATCCGGATCTCCCCGGCAGCCTTCTCAGCCGCCTGGTAGTTGGCGCTGGCGGCAGCGCTGGCCTCCCGGAAGTTCCTCTCGGCATATTTTATAGCGTCCCAGTAGACTCTCCAGGCCACGGCCACTGCTTCGTCAAAAGACCTGTAGACCGGTGTGACTTCATTATTAACCATGGAGCTTATCCCCCTTGACCACTTAATTCGGAAGTGGTGGCAGCAGGTCGTTCAGGGTCCCGAGCTCGCCAGCCAAGCGCAGGATAGCACAGCGGTCATACTCTAGGTCCCACCAGGCGCACTCCTCTTTGAGACAATCTCCTGGGTGCAGCTTTTTCTCTAGCTGCTCGCTATAATCCTTGTTAGGCATTAATGGGCACTTCATATCTCACCTCCTATAAGTGGTAACTGAATAGGTTTACTAATAGGTATAAACCAGCTTCTATGAACCAGCTTAATAAGAATTTTCACTTCGGGGTCAGTCTGTTCGAGCAAGGCACGGTCAGTTACGTCGTACCTCTTAAGAAAATCATCCCACCAAACATAATCCTCTACCTTCATAGCTTCACCTACTTACGTTTTCGTCTCGGGTCCTCTCCGGCCCGTGCTTAAACTCCTCATTTCCTAGGCCATGCCAGCGCTGGAAAAGGGATCATACCCTTCCTCCCATTGATAACCACAACTCTCGCACCCACAGTAATGTATCTCTTTATCGACATTAGAGGAGAACAATACATCCCTTGACCCACATCTCGGACATATCATTGTTTTTACCTCCCATTGACATTTTGGAGGCTGAAGCCTTAGAATAAAAGATAAGAGTGTGAAGTCCTTGTCTGGCTTCAGTACCTCCTAGAGTTAGGGTGTCGATGTCTCGGCACCCTTCTCGTTTTTAATTCTCACAATTTCCCTGTCCCAATTGCGTGACCAGCACTGCGGGCATTGGCGAGGATGCTCTAACTCACTCTCCCACTCATGTCCACACTGCGAACAGGTGTGAATGTATCTCAAAACAGCTGTAGGTCTTGTTGGCATGCTCCCATTATGTCCTCTTGACAAGTGCCTGTCAAGAGGGTTCTACCACAATCTTCAAAGAAAGAATAGCTGAAGTTCGACGGCGTCTGCCCTTACCAGGTTTAATTTTCGCCTGTTTTCTCGTTGTTTTCCCGTTGTTTACCAGGGGTAGCAGATCCCCGCCGGCTGCCGGCCGCCCTATGTATGGATGACAATGTGAATAATAGTGTGCAGCATATCATTCACCACATGATGCAATACGCAATACCAGGGAAGCGCTCAAATATTTTAGATAAACCACTTGACAATACCTGAATAATGTGCCATTAATTAAGGATGCGGCAGGAGATAAGATGCCTAGACCAAGAATAAGCAGCCATCTGACGACAAATCAAGTGGCTAAGCAGCTCGGTATGAAGGTGGGGCAGTTGGTTAGTTGGGTTGACCATGGAGCTCTGCCACCGCCGAGTTTTACTGACACTAACGGCGTCAGATACTTTAACCAAGGGTGGCTCCGGAAAGCTACGGAGATCGTGAAAAGTAAAGGTGGCTGAAAGAGGAAGAGACCTGTTGGCGCAGGTCTCTAGGAAGAGAATTCGGCGATGGTTGGGTAACCATCTTTATTATTGTAGCACTACTCTAACCCGGTTTTCAAGGAAAGGAGGTGATGTCTAGCAATAATGGACAACAGGGAAAGACCGACAGGTATACAAATAACAAAGGAGAAAAAACATTGAGGAAGAAACTTAGTATCTTGTTTGCCTTGGTAATGGCAATTTCCTTGTGCTTGGTGCCAGCAGTGGTACAAGCTGATGACTCAGTTGGGATCAGTGCTGGTGTATACACCAATACACTCACGCTGGACAACAAAACGTCTGCTTGGGCTACCACACCTAACGACGGCATTGGTGGCACCTTGGGATACAACGCCGCAGGTGAAGAATTCGTATGGGGTTTAGAAGCCGCAGTGCTTAGGCCTAGTACTGACTATGCTCTCATCTACTACGCCGACAAGTCGAACAGGTTTGTTGACTGGGGTGGAGATAACCCTGGTGCACTCATCTCACTTGTTACATCTGACGAGTTTGGTGTTATCGCAGAATCTGGTTCAACAGAGCTGGGCATGGACCTCCCATGTTTCCCGGATGCTAACCAGTTTGAGATTAGCTACGGAGACCCGCCTGACAGCTACGTGCACCCCCACGGCGCCAAGATCTGGCTGGTTCCGGCTACTGCTTTACCAGGAGATTGGCCCAGCAGTATTCCTTGGACTACTTGGGACAGGGTCAGCATCCTGTTTGAGACCGACCTTATTCAGTATGACGACACAGGTGAAAGCTCTGGATATGTAGTCAGTATCTCTGTAAATCCGACGAACATTGATTTTGGCATTCTTCGTCCAGGTGAAGAAGGTTCCGACGCGATCACGATTACCAGTGGGAATGTGCCCATAGATGTGACGGTTATGACTGGACTTACCGGTGTGTTCGAACACCTGAAGCTGGATAGCGCAGTCTATTCTGCCTATATAGCAAGTCTCTCAGTTAGTGAGTCTGTTCCAGTTGCTGTTACATTGCCTGTGCCAGGTGAATATGTACCAGCTGGTGTAGAAACCGGTACCCTAACCTTCATCGCTACAGCGCCACATTAACCTTCATCGCCGCAGTGACATCCTAACATGAGCGGAAAGTGGAGAGGGGATAGAAATATCCTCTCTCCACCTACCCAAAGGAGGTAGACATGAAACTGAAAGTAATAATTGGGTGTATGCTGGCAGTAGTGATGTTGCTTGTGGCTAGCCCTGCTTTGGCTCTCAGTCTTGGAGTAAGTCCATCTCAAATAGAGCTTGAGGTTCCTGGCAGTGGCAGTGCTACAGCCAATATTAAGGTTCACTACTTTAGTGGTGACGTCAACATAAGTCTGATAGACATACCTCTTCGTGTAGAGCCAGAGACAATCCATGTCGAGGCATCCGATGGACCTGTACCGGTAGAGCTAACAATCTATGGCGATAATTCTCTTGGCTCTCAGGTATACGATGGCTACATAAGACTTATTGCCGTAAGTGGAGGAGCTGCCACAGGTGGCGTACAGGTCATAGCCAAAGTGACCAATGCGGTAGAAGGGGTCTCACCAACTATGGCACTCATGGCAGAAGAAACACTTATTCTGCAAAAGACCTCATGGCCAATACTGCCTGTGGCTGGAATCGTTGCTGGGACAGTAATAATCGTGAGTCTGATATTCATATTGGCAAGGAGGCCAGGCAATGGGTAGGTTGGTACTGGTCATATCGTTAATACTGCTGTTAGTTGTGATAGGTTTAACTGGATACCCGGTTCGGTCAGATGGTGGCAACAACGCAACTGTCAACCTCAAAGTTACCATTGTACCTCCACCAGGTGTTGGTGGAGGTGGAGGTGGAGGAGGAGGTGGACCAGCTCTCTTCTCCATTAAGACTAACCTCTTCGGTGTAGAGAAATTTTATTACACTAAATATGGCGGGGATATACATAGCACGATTGAAGGCACTTCTGAGGATGGAAACCTCAGCATCACCATTCCCGGGCACACGACTGCTTTGGATGAAAATGGCGGGCGACTAAAGACTCTAGAGGTGGCAGTTGATGAAACTCCGCCTGACTCTCCCGAGGATGCTCATATCATTGGTCTGCCCTACGACTTCGGCCCGGCCGGGGCTACCTTTGACCCGGCGATATCATTCACCTGGCATTATGACCCTGATGCTTTGTCTGACAGGGTGGCCGAAGAGGATCTGGTTATAGCCTACTACGATGAGGCAGCCGGCGAATGGGTAGAGCTGGAGTGCGTAGTTGATACCGAAAACAATACCATCACCGCTTCTGTCTCCCATTTCACCACCTTTGCCATTCTGGGGGTTGTGACACCCGAGCCAGAGCCTGTAGTCGAGCCCGAGCCAGAGCCGGTAGTCGAGCCTGAGCCAGAGCCGGTAGTCGAGCCCGAGCCAGAGCCGGTAGTTGAGCCTGAGCCAGCACTAACCTACTGGCGGGAGGTCGTTGGGATTATAATTATAGGCGGGGTAGTAATAGCGGGACTGCTCATTTACTTCCTAGCGCGTAGGCGAAGGATGTAAATGAGCACAAAAAAGGGGGCCGGGGATTTTACCCCCGGCCCCCTCTAGTGGTGGGTCTAGCTATGTCAGTAGTCTTTTCCACCCCGGTTTAAGCCGCTTGCCCTGAATGGGGATGTGCAGGGTCCCGCTAATACCCGGGGCCTGCATTGGAGCAAAGATATACCAGCCAGAGACTCCTGATGCAAACACTTCCATTCTGGGGCGCGCACCGCTGGCTGGAATTTCTCCCAGGCGTTGCTTAACCATAAGACGGCTTTCCATGTTTACTTTCCTTGCAGTCTCTTGCGGTATAGGTTGTCCCATATGCCGTCGTCAATGAGCTGCTGGCAGATGTTCATCGTTTTGAAGTCTTGGTCGCATCTGGGCCTCTCTTTACATACACTGCAAAACAGTGTATCGAAGTCCTCCGCTTCCAGGTCATAGACGGTCTTACCGCTCAGGTCTTTCAGTGGCATGGTTCCTCCTTTCAGGCATGGGTAGCCCTTTATTTTCTTGCCTTTTCTATTACTTATAGTATATACTAAGAGTATGAGTAAAGTTAAGTTACCAACCTTCCAGTGTAAAAAGTGTGGGCATAGTTGGATACCCCGCAAGCCTGAAACCCCCGCTGTTTGTCCAAAGTGCAAGAACCCGAGATGGAATAGGTAGCTCAATGGTTACGGAGCAGGAAATAGGGTGGCTTGCTGGTCTTTTCGACGGTGAGGGGTGTATCAGCTATACACGCAACCATCGCAAGAACAAAATAGTGACCTACGTTTCTTTCAGCATCACAAATACAGAGGAGGTACTTCTACAGAAAGCCCAGGCTATTCTCGATAGTTTGGAGATTGATAGTTCTCTTAGGTCTTGTGACTCAGGGCGAGCCAATTCCAAACTAGTTTATCGCCTTCATATAAACAGTAGTGCCGGTATAAGGCGTTTCTTTAGCAAGATTCCCATACAGAGTAAGGCAAAGTTGGAGAAGTATGCTACTTTACAGCCTTTCTTGACTAATAACCCACGTAGCCATACAGAAGCTAAGAGGAAACGTCTAGCACGCCAATATCCAGCGTTGCTGTAAAATTTGCCTCTCAAAGGTCAACAAAAAAGGCACAAAAAGCTCTCGCTAATTGTGCCTCCCTTGTTCGTGTGTGGTTTCAAGCGTTCATTTCTAGGCTTGTAGCTATACGGCTACAGGTTCTTTTGCCTTGCGCTTCCGCTTCGGCTTGCTTTCCGCTTCGGCTACCGCCTCGGCTATCGCTTCGGCTTCGGCTATCGCTTCAGCTTCCGTATCGGCTACCGCTTCGGCTACCGCCTCGGCTACCGCCTCGGCTTGTTCGGTGTCCGCCTCGGTTGCTGGCTCTGGCTCGGTTGCCTCGGCTTCCGTTTCGGCCTCGGCTTCCGTTTCGGCCTCGGCTTCCGTTTCGGCTTTCGTGTCCTGTCTGGTCAGCATTGGCATTACTACCAGTTGATAACCGTCAACGGCAAAGAGAACTGGCGAACTGCTGTTAGTGAGTTTGAAGTCCACCATACCCCCGCAAGCCCTCAAAGCCTCGGCAAGGTATGAGCCGTCAAGCCTTACCTTGATTTCCCCGCCCTCAATATCGGCCGGCATAGTAACTTCCCCCTTATCATCGGGACTGGTTATCACCATACCGCCGTTAAGGTGCAGGTCAATCGGGTAGGACTTACTATCGGCCAGGGCTTTCAGTGAAGCAATCGCCTTGCCAGCTTCCACAGTATCAAGATGAGCGGTAATGCTTGCCTCAGTCGGTATGAGCTTCTCATAATCAGGGAAAGTACCATCAGCACCCCGCCACTTGTACCGAGTTATTTCGGTATCAATGACAAGGCTTGTGCCGTCAAGGCTTTCCCCGCTTGCTTCAAAGCTCAGGTTGACCCGATGCGCTTTCCGCAAGGCATTGGCGATACCCGCCAACTCATCACGGTTAATCAGGGCTTGCCCTTCACCATCATAGTCAAGCACCACCACCGCCAGCCTAAAGCCATCGGCACTTATCATTTGGAGTTTACCCTCAGCCGCTTTAAAGAGGACACACTGTAAAACTGGTCTGTTATCCTCTTTAGCAGTAAAGGGTATCACCCTGTTAAGTGCTTCCGATAGTTCCAGTCCGCCGATGTTCGGCCTGACTGTTCGGTTAGGGCTTATCCTGACTTCGCATAGGGTAAGAGGTGTATTCTCACCCACCCACGCCAAGTCCTCAAGATAGCTGGTATTGTTCCCACAGGCTACTTTCAGCCGTTTACCGTTGCTATGCGTTTCGCTATCAGCATCGGGAGCTGGCACTACCTTAACGGTATTACTGCCAGCTAAAGCCTTGAGATAGCCGAGTAAGCCTTTACGCCCTATCGTATAACCGCAAACCGTTACACGGTCTGCTAATACACGACCCAGAGCGTTTACCAGCGTAGCCTTATGAGCTACAAAGCCGTTACCTGAACGCTTGCCCGCAATATTCAGTTGTTCCAAGTTTATTCACCCCTTTTGGCTATCTGGCTAGTGGGCAAACCTGCCAGCTTCACCTAGTAGTCAGCTATCCGTCTAGCTGAGATACTCTAGCCTAAACGGTGCTGCCACTATATACATCGGGATTGGGGGCTATAATCATACATTATTAGAATAGCCCCATTTGTGCCGTGTGCCTGTATCGCCAGAGGTAAACTTGCTCACTGGTGGTTAGTGCTTCCCCGTCTCTTACCTTCTCGGCTATAGCTATTAGTCTAGGCTTGCAACCTAGTAAATAGGCTTTAGCGTCTACCCACTGGTCAAGGTCAATCGCCTTATCATCGGCTATCAGTTCCCCAAGCTCGGTAGTATGCCCTTCACTGTCTATCATAGGCTTTGAGAGGTAATCTAGCTTGATAGCCTTCGGGCATTGGTTATAGAGGTCATTCTCTTTACACTTGTGCCGTTGTGCCTTGCTACAGCTTCCGCAGTCTAGCCCGTTGGTGAATTTGTAGTGTGTTCGCCAGTAGTTTGCTACAGTAACGCTGGCTATCCGGTACATCGCTGGTTTACTCAACGGCTGATGGCTGGCTACATCGGCAAGGGTTATGATTATATCGTGAAGCAAGTCCTCTTGGTCGTCAGCTAATACCTTATACGCAAACCGTGAGGCTACCTTATAATAGGTAAGGTGTGGCTCTGGTAGCTGGTCATAGCCGTTACTGGTCGGTTGCTTTCGCTCTGGCTTTGCCCTGGACTTGATACTCCGAGTTTGTCGCTGTGGGGTCTGGCAATTGGCTTGCTTACCGCACCACTGGCATATGCCGTGTCCCGTGTCCAGTGTCCAGATTTTACGGCACTTGCTACAGTGGCCAGTCATTATTATAGTCATAGCTTACCCCCTCATTTTAGACTAGGGCAAGCGTTCAGTTCTAGCTTCAATCTATATTCAATTGTTAAGGTACTGCTATGTCTAATATCAGAATATCAGAATATCCGGTCAATGTCAATACACAATATAAACAGTGTTTCCATATACGGATAAGCCTATATAATCAGGATAAGGCAGCGGTCATAAAATATCAAGATTATTTATGCCTGGACTAAAATTGACAAAAGGTAGATATAAAATTGATAAAAAGTAGACCTAAACTTGATAAAAAGAGAGGCGGCGCTTTATCATCACGCCGCCCCCTCGCTCTAGTCCCTTGGGTTACTCAGCATTGGTGGCCCGCTCATACTTCATGGTTTACTCGCTGAGGCAGGCTCGCTCACCCTTCCCAAAGGCTTTGAGTTCATCAAATCGCTTGCCTAGTTCTGCGAAGCGCTTGTCTATATGTTCAAACCTTAAAGTATTACAGCGCTCACACCAATATGGCGACCATTTAGTGCCTGCCTCATTAGGGCATTTACCCTCAAATTCACCGAAACCGATACACTTCATTACTCTCCCTCCTTTCTCTATTTTAGGCCAGGCTCTCCCTCGGCCAGCAGATACTTGCCTATGTATTCCGTGTATGCCGGCGGGATTGCCTGGTCGAGTTCTTTATCGATCATCCAAGATATAGCCATAGCCTGGCGTCGTTCTTGAACCGTAAAATCTTTACGATGAAACTTAGAAGTAGAGCATCCTGTACTACCACTCACATAAACGATTTCCCTGGAATGGTCGCAAGGAGTAAATAGCGGGTACATTTCGGGGTAGGTTTCAAAGTACCTATGCCTGCGAAGATTTAATCCGAACATTGTGCCGCATAGTTTGAATGGGTTGATAAGATAATGGCGGGCATTTTCTACGTTCTCAATGACGTATGGTTTGTTAGTTGTTTTTAATAGACTCCGGACATCAGCTATTAAATCAGGGTGGTTATTCCGATATCGCATCGGAGTACATGTGCTATATCTTTGGCACGGCGGGCTGGCATGGTAAGCAATAAAATCTAATAGGTAAAGCGTCTCTCCGTTGCTGAAGGTTAAACCCTCACCCCTCAATAGTCTGTCCATAGCTTCCAATGCGTCCATCTGTAAGAACGGGAAAGGATAATGTGGCTGAGGCCGGTTATCAATTCCATAAGGCAAAAAGCCAGCACGGGAATATCCCATAGCTGCGCCTCCACCGCCACAAAACGAATCCAACAATCTAGGTTTCACTAAATACTCCTCTGCCAGCTATTAGCCTTTGGTGCTACTCTCGTTTTGCCTATCCCTTCGCAGTCTCAAGGACTAGCGTTATCGGGTAGCTGGCAGGCTTGCTGGTGCCTCCTTCTTCTCCTTCCCATTTAACGGCTGTTATATCCAGGTCTCAATAATTACAGGGTCATCCCCTGGCTGTTGAGGTATCCGATGCAAACCTAATGGTATATGTTTCCGTGCCTCTTCTAACGAATCAGCCAAGTGACATTCTTGGTCAGGAATTGGCTCTCCATCATCACCTAACTTCCATCGCCGGACTACAAAATTATGGGGGTAGTCTTTCGGATGGTCGTAAATTGCCCAGTTCAAATATATCTCTACCATATAGTCTCCTTTGCGTATAACGCCAATTACACGCATCACTCTTTCAAAAACCTCCGGCAGATTTTCTTAAACCTGGTTCTAATATCCTCTAAGAGCTCGCTTTCCACGGGCCGGTATTCTATCTTGCCTCTGCCGGCTCCCTTTGTCCTGCGCCCTATGTCCGACCGGTGAAGTCGTTCCTCAGCGCTTAAACGAGATGACCCCACAAAGTTCATTTCCTTGAGCTCAACCTCAAACGGCTCCTCCTGCTCCAAAATCTGGTGGGCATAAATAAGCATTCCGCACACGGGGCAACGAACCCTCAGTTTATCTAGGTCTTGATTATCTGGCATAAATTACCTCCATGCTCTTAAAAAAGGGTGCTTTTTGAATATTTTCTCTTTGTTCTGCTTTGGCTCAGTCTGGATGTATGTTGCCAGGATACTGCCGGTACTCCACCTAAGGAAACTGTAGATGTCCCCATCATCGACCCCGGCATTTCTCAGCTCGGTCGCGACTGACCGGCGGATACTATGCCATCCGTAGCCCTCTTTTCCTTCCAGGCCAACTGTTTTCTCCAGTATCTTGTTCAGGATCTGCGATACCCTGAGGTCGCTGATTTTAGGGAAGCTGTAGTTTGAGAGGCAGGGGATGATATCATCGGGCAGGAGCTGAGTGGCGATCCGGCCGCCTTTCCTGGCATAGATGGTGATTGTTTTTGCCCCGAAGTCCAGGTCATCCGCTCTGATATCAGCCAGCTCGCTGCGCCGGCAGCCATAGGTCGTTGAGATAGCCAGCATGGCGAGCTCCTGGGGGTTACCGACTTTCCTTGCTTTGGTAATGATGTCGATAACCTCTTCTTTCCTGAACCAGGGCTGGGGGAATCTCTGCCGGCGCTCCCGGGTTGAAAAGACCTCTGTTTCAGTCAGTGTCCAGTTTACGCTGTATAGTCGGAAGAGGTATTTGAGGGCATAGAATCTTGACTTCAGAGTCCCGGGTTTATCACCAACCTTCTCTCTCCTATCCAGGTAGGAGAGGACTGCCTCTTCATTAAGACTTTCGGGTGAGGTCCCGAGGAAGTCGGTAACCGCCCCAAGATAGGCGCCGCGGGCGCTCTTCTTTCGCTTTAGTGCGTCCTCAAGCCGGGTTAGTATTTCTACTTTATCTAGCATGTAGTCTCTCCCAGGCCATACCAAATTGAAATCCGAGGTAAACTCCCGCTAGTGGGGGGAGATCCTCGCTGGCCTGCTTCATTAGCTCGGCAAATACCTTGCCCAGCTCCCCAGAGGGTGGGTCCAGGGAATAGGCCATGTCAATTACCTTAGTAGCCTCTTTCACCAGCTCTGATGAGTCACCATCCGGAAACTTCTTCCTGACTATCTCTTCTACCTGTTCTTGCCACTTTTCCATTGAGCAATCCTCCTTCAATTTAGTCCTACTAGGTATATCGGGATTTAGGGCTAAAATCATACATTTCCTCTGCTAAACTATACCGATACATAGCTCACATTACGTTAGCACCCGGTGGGGGGGTTTTGTCAAGGTGGTATAATAGAGGCATGAATCCGTTCTTGATTGTTTTAGGCACTGCGGTGAGTCTCACGGGAACTTATGCTCTCCGCGTAGAGGTCTACTACTAATGGCAAGGCGCAAAAAAAGGACTGAAATACAAGATGCCTTTGATGCCATTGCCGGCTTGCGCGACCTGGCAATGGATACATTTGAGAAGCTGACCGGGAAGCCGATTGCCGCCTGGCTCACAGAGTTTCAACAAAAGCCCCGAGAGTTGCCTGGGGGAGAGCAAGCAGCTCCCCAGCAGGAGCCAGCTATGCCCCTGGCTGACGCCTATAGTGTGCTAGGCCTGCCCCCGACGGCTACCATGGAGGAAGTCAAGCAAAACTATAAACACCTTGCGGCAGTTTTTCATCCGGATAAAGGCGGATATACTGAAGCAATGGTGCTGCTGAACCAAGCCTACGAAAAGATAAAGGGGAAAAAAAAGGGGGGTTGAGAAGATGCAACCTAGCACCAGGCTTAGCAGAGAAGATTTAGTCGAGCTGATAGATGCGACAGAGGCCGCGGGAAACGATGCTACAGAATTGAGAAACTTACTGGCCGAGGTCCCCGATGAAGGCAGAAAACCGCCGCCGGCAAGGCAAGGGGGAGGGCGATCAGGAGGGCGAGCAGTGCTCGAGGAGGAAGAGCCACTTCGTGATCGTCTCAACAGGGAAGTGGGAGACCTGTTTGACGGAGGTATTACTGACGAGCTGGAAGCCAGGTTTATCGATATGGACGGAAACTATAGTATTAAACAGCTACAGGACATGTGTAAAGAAGCTGGGTTAAGCCCTAATGGGCACAAGAAGAAGCTGGCTGCTAAGCTGGTAGCTCATGGTGCGGGCCCCGAGGCGAAAGGGCAGCAGGGAGTCTATAAAGTATGTCGGAGGTTGGAGTTGTGCCACACCGTAAGAGCTTCAAGCAAAAAGGAAGCTGAAGATATGGCCAGGGATAAAGGCGAGGTCGATGCTGAGATTACACAGCTGGAGGATTGGACAGCAAGGAGAATTTAGATGGAAAATATGGTAAATCTAAACAAGCAAAGGGAATGGGAGGCTAAGCCGGATGAAGAATTACGTCTTCCCGAGGCCTATATCAATGACCTGCACTACGAGGTAATCGTGTTTACCAGGAAGGAGAGGGGCGGCAGCGACTTTACCTTCCGCTGCAAGGAGTATGAAAGAACCCAGGATGGGCAATGGCGTTTTAGTGGGGTAATAATAGACACAAGTAAGCGGAATCCCAAGGGGGAAGTTGAGCTGGCAAGGCTTACCTATCACCCAGAGGTTAGCCTGGTCAATGCGGCCTTCATGGTGGTGCCGGCTCCTGAGGAGTCTTTAGACGCTGACTGACTCTTGTATTAAACGCTCTTACCCTGGCTGCTCCTTTGAGCCTGGTGTCCCTCATTTCGCCAGCAACCTCTTTAGCTGCTCGGGCGAACCTCTCCCGTTGAGCTGACTGCTTGGGTGTCGGTGGCAATCCGACAGGTGTTTCCCTCAGTATGAGTTTAAGTTCTTTCGGCATTGTCTTATTAAAGCGGCAAAACAAAGGGGGGGAATTGCTTCCCCCCTTCGTTGCTCATAGATACTCAATTCTCTATGAGGTGGCCATCACGCTTTCTTAGCCGCGCTTTTTCAAACGCGAAATACAACTATTCATGGCCCTTACACGTGTCGCTCCGGCCTTGCCAATCGTTTCCCGGGCACAGGTTGCAGGGTCGCCGCCGACCTTAAACAGGAATGGAAGCAGGTGACGGGGTACTGCACCCTTGGGGAAGGACTGGGTTTTAAGACTGATGAGGCGTTTGCTCCACGGTACGGCGTTGTAGAGAATAGCATTGCCAGCTTGAGTCAGTGGTATTCCAGCCATTAGCTTTTCCTCCTTTAAGAGTATGTTACCCAATTTACAGGGCTTTCACATCGACCATTCCTAATATACCACCCGGGGGGCTAGTTTATCAAGTTTTTTCTAGACCTCCTAGTAAGCGTCTTCGGGTAAAGGCTCTGAGACCCAGCTAGCCAGGTAGCGGTACTCCGGTGATACCGGCTCAGCACCTTCAATATCAATGGTCATAGGCGACATCTTTCCCCACATACCCGGGTGCTTGACTTTATAGTGGCTCCGGAGCCAGGCTATTCTATCTGGGAATCGTCCCTCTTCCAGGAGCTCCTTCGGCGCACATTCACCACACAGACGGCAGCAAAACTTTCTAATCGGGTCACCTTCGGTGCTGGCTAGGAGGTCAATTGACTGTAGATACTCCGCTTTAGCTAAATCAGGGTAGTCCTTTAATACCTCTGGGGGTACTGGCTTGCCTTCACTGAGAGCTTGCTGGACTAATTGTTTATGGTAGTTTACCTGCTTATTAAGAAGGTCTGTCCTCTCCGCCGTAAATGGTTTGCCCTCGGCACCTGGAGTTAATAATTCTTTGGCTTTGTCATAAACCTCCCCTTTAGTCATCTGCCACGCTTCTTTACTGGGCATTAACCTTTCTACTCTGCCCCTCGACATGTGTGGAAACAGTGGTTCCTTTTTCTTTGGCACGTGTGGATACAAAGGCTCTTTAGACATTTTAGTCACCTCCTACCAGACTGCCTCTTTAAGGTATTCGTCAAACTTTTCCTCGGTAGCCAGACGAGTGAGCTTGGCCCCCACCTCTGTCATCGCTTCACTATGAGCTGGTTGCAGGTCTTCGGCCTGCATTGGGTCAGCCACGCGCATGTTGGCTATATGGTGACCGAGTTCGTGGACCATGGCGTCAATGGTAAACTGGACATGCTCTAGGGTTTCAAGGTGAAGTATGATTTCCCGTGTCCCTCTATCGTATAACCCGGCTGTCCTCACTCGGTCGGAGGCTGGTGGGATAACCGAAGCATAAACTCCAGCAATGCCAGGAAAGTGAGAGGCAATTGCCCTTGCCAGTTTCAGGTGGACATAGACACTGGGTGTCAGTAAATAGGCGGGCACAATCTTAGTTTTCCTCAAAGCCTCCTGCGACCTGCCGATCAGCTCTTTATCGGTAATGAGTGTCCTTACTCCCTGTCCCTGGGGAATGTCCACTGATATGTAACCGAGATGCTTGACCAGTCTATCCCAGCGAGGATTAGTTCTAACGACAGCATTGTTGGGTATAGTAAGGGCTACTACCATTACCAAGACCTCTTCGCTCTTATTATAGCCTTTTGGAAGACACTCGCCAGCTTGTCTCTGTAGCCGGTGGCTCTTACCGTTTGAGTAAGAACCTCAGGGCTATCGGGGAGGAATCTTAACTCGATTTCTTTTGGCTTGCTTACGCTACTCTTTGGCACGTGTGGGTATAAAGGTTGTTTCTTAGCCATGGTTTACCTCCTTGTCAAGCGCTTTCAAAAACGGGCTATCTTTCCGCTCAAGGTATTCGGTCAGCTCGGTGATAGCCGCCATCATTTCCTCTTTTGCCTTCCCCTGGGCCTGCTCCGCCGTCTCAACCATCGCCTTTATCCAGTCAGCCGGCTCAGTGTCCTCATTCTCCAGACTGCGGCCTATCAACTCGCAGCTGCCGGCTTCCTCGCGGTTCTCAGCACAAACATCGGCAAACCTGGAAGCGGCTACGGCCACATGACAACTTTCGCAACTCTCGTATACTTCTTCATCACTCATTTCATCGGGTGATTTTTCTGCCTTTGCCGGGTTCTCTACCGGTGGGGCCTCGTCCGGTGCCGGGGTCTCGGCGGGTTTTATCTCGACAGGTAACTTTTGCTCTGTCATGTATTCCTCCAATCCTTCAAGGCTGGTATCATCGACTGGTAAACTAACTGTATCGTTAACCTTATTTCTGGCTTCAGTTATAGCTGCTTTGCAAACTTCCTTATTGTCTTTATTGGACATGCAGGTGCGCGCTGCCTCCTGAATATACTGGTGCTGCCGGCTAAGTTTCTCATGACCTTCAGTCAGGTAGAGTGCCTTTTTTAATTGCTTAGCGTCCAATGCCGCCAAAGTATCCTCTAATTTTTTCGTTATTCCGCCCTTCA
>Ga0307928_10000730_pt1 | contig 24734 bp, 55 predicted proteins | sample AceLakmetagen232_FD_201815 | JGI IMG/M metagenome (GOLD analysis project Ga0307928, IMG submission 201815) | Saline water microbial communities from Ace Lake, Antarctica - #232 | ecosystem: Environmental > Aquatic > Non-marine Saline and Alkaline > Saline | place: Antarctica: Ace Lake... | reverse complement strand
TTAAAACCTATGTTTAAAGAATTTTTTAAAGAAGATTATACTCTTTTTGTAAGTAAGTATAAAGAGTTTGAGAATAGAATGAGAGATGGTGTTTATAAGTTTGGATTTCTAAAGAATTAAAAAAGGATTATTATATTTTTTAGCTCGTATTTTAGGAGATATAAATGCTGTTAAAAAAGGCAAGGTAGGTAAAAGAATAGGAAGAAGAGCAGCAGGTAAAAGAATAGGTAGAGGATTAGGGGAGTTGTTGAAATAATTTTCCAGTCGATCACTTTTTTGATTTGGTATAATGTTAAATAACTTTTTCGGAGAAATAAAAAATGGATAGTGAAATAAAGAAAATGGAAGAATTAGTAAAAGATGCTGTAAGAAGAGGTTCTTATAGAGTGAATTTATTACAAACATATTTAAAAAACATGAGAAGAAAAAATGAAAGTAAATGAATTTTTACAACAAAAATCCCAATAATTTATTTGGAGAAATAAAAATGCAATATAATACTTGTAAAACTTGTGGAGCTAATAATGGTAGAGCAGGATTTTTGATTTCAGAAGATGGAGGTCCAGATGAGTGTGATAATTGTCATACTACAAGGAATAGTGGAGAAGTATTTATAAACACTTCTTTGTCAAGAACAGAAGAAGAAATTAAAAAAACTATAGCTATATTGGAGTAAATAAAACTATGGATAGATTAGAAGCAGTGGAAATATTGAGAGAATTTGCTAATGATAATATAGCTGACATATATGATATATATGACGATGCCACAGATGCCTTACACATAATCAAACCTAATTTTGAATATCCTGATTGGGATTTTTGGAAAGTTGCAGCATTCTTACGTTCTCAAGATATAATAATATAAAATACAAAGGATAAGATTATGAGAGAAGTAAAAAAAGAACAGAATAGTTTTATAGATATTAAAAATGGAAAACCTTTGATGTGTGCTTTTGATAAAAATCATTTTATCAATAATTGTATTGATGAATGTGTTGCTTGTGAAATAAACAAAGAAGGTACACTAACAACAGTCACTTGTTTAAGAGGTTCTTTTACTTTTGCAAGTATTGTAGAATAACTTTCCAGTCGTTGAGTTTTTTAGTTTGATAGAGTGTTAATACTAATTTTTCGGAGAAATAAAAATGCACAATAAAATTACAACAGGCTTTGTTATTCAAAAGTATACTATCCTCGATGGAAAGTATATCTGCGTGGGCCAAGAATTTATTGCAGGGGACCAAGTTGATTATGAAAATCTTAATGGCAAACCTGTAGAAATAGACACTACTAAAGAAAACTTTCAACCGTTTGATATGGTTTTAAAACAGGTTGCAACAGGTGGCTTGAAGTTTGTTTGTCCTTCTTGTCAAAGCAACAGGTTAGAATGTTGTGAAGATGGGCCTTATAATAGTGAGGTCCTTAATATTGATGAGGATGGTGATTTTGACTTTGGTGAAATCAATGCAAGTGGTGATGTTGACAGATTCCAATGTCTGCATTGCGGTTATGTTCTTACCTCTAAAGAAGAGGGTTTTTCTGAATATAACATCACCGAACATGATGAAGTTGTTGAGTGGATTAAAAAGAACTGTTCGTAATTTCCAGTCGTTTGATTTTTTAAAATAGTGGTATGTGAAGTTAATGATGATAATAATAATTTAGTGGAGAAACAAAAATGTGTAATGTATTGGTAGCAAGTACTATTGTTGAAGTTTTGGAACAGAAGTTTCTGAATAAAGAAATCTTTACTGCTTACGATATTACTGTGGAAGCAAGAGCGGCAACGGACGACAATGTTCGTCATGATGATGTTCGTAGTATTGTTAATAACGAATTTATCACAAATCAGATGGCTGGTTATGAAAGAGAACTTTGTACTCTTGACCTGTCAAGCAAACCCCAGGCTTTCGTATATTTTCCTGATACAATGTCGGCAAATGATTATCCTCTTATAGATGATTCTGTTGCTCCTGTCGTTAATACTGTCAGCACTTCGGCTCCTGTCAGCACTGTTGCTGTTGATTTGTCAGTTGATGAGTATGCTACAACTAAAGAGGGACGAGTTCAGATCCCTCGTAAGTTGACAAATCAGGTAACACCGAATGGTGGAACTTATGATGTGCTTATCAATGGTGACATTAAGTGCGCGTCAAGTGATGCTCGCGGCGATGTTCGTATTGGTTTGAGACAGTTTGATATCAAAGACAGTAAGGTTAAGGTTACTGTTGATACTAACAATAACACGATCATAATAGAGACTGTATAGTTTCTATTCGACAAATAAGGGCAGGCTTAGTTCTGCCTTTTATATTTTTCCAGTCGTTGAATTTTTGAGTTTGGTATAGTGTTAATATTTATTTTTGGAGAAATAAAATGAAAGTCGTACTTGAAGTAAATAAAAATTGTGTTGATAAAACAACTCACTACGGTAATGGTCAAAATCAAGTTGGCATAATGGTAAGCCCCCCTGTTGATGAGGATTATTGGGCCTTCAGGGTTAAACTTTGTAAGAATCAGGCGGTTCTTGGTTTTCCTAAGTTTGGTATGATAGGTGTTGGTATGGCTCTTGAAGAAAATAGCAATACTAATTTGCCTCTTCATTCTGAAGATACTCCGTTGGCAAATGCGAATAGGATTTACAGTCATATCAAAGATAATAAGAAATATGAGTCTATTACTCGTCAAATGATAGTAGATGCTATTATTCTTATTACAAAGGGTGCAGCACAGTATTGTAAAAAGGGAGAAAGAGCATATGAAATCTAAAACAGTTGAAACAAATTGTTATGGTATAATTGTTAATTTTACAGGTGATGGTGGTAGTGCTATTTCATCAGATTTACATGAAGTTCCTAACACGTTAAAGCCAATGACTTCTGCTGAGATAGTCTTGGAGAGATTAAGAACAAACCTTTACAATGCAGCAATGGATGGTATTGAGGCACTGATTCTTGGTCATGCTTGTGCAGGTATAGATATAACAACTTCTGCTTATAAAGAGGGTATTGAATCGGCTGTGCAGGGTTGTGCTAACAATATGGATTAAAGATATTTTATTTCTCCGAGAGGTAGGGATGCGACACTGTATTTCTACCTCTCACTCCTTTTTCCAGTCGTTGAGTTTTTTGAAAAAGTAAGATATGAAAGCTAAACGAAAATTAAAAATTCAAAATAAATGGTCAGGTAATCCTCAAGGTATTTTAGAAAATACTGATTGTTGTATAAAAGAGGTTTGGACAGACATGAGGTCGCATCAATGTAGCAGAAAAAGAGGACATGGAAAAGATAAACTTTACTGCAAACAACACGATCCTGAAAAAATTAAAAAAAAAGAAGATGCTAAAGACAGAAAAATAGAATTAAAAATTGAAAAAGAAACACAAAAAGATAAACGAATACAAATATTACTTAAAATGGCAAAAGGTCTTTCCATTAAAGAATTAAAATATTGTCATATATGTTTTAAAAAGGATTAAAAATGAATGGAACATTAAGAAATGTAGAGGGTGATGCAACAGAACCTCAAACTATTCATGAAAAAGAGATAGTAGTTATTCCTCATGTATGTAATAATGAAAATATTTGGGGTGGTGGATTTGTAATAGCTCTTTCAAAGAAATGGCCTGAACCCGAACAGGTGTATAGAGAACTTTGTGAAAGGCGTCGCCCATTTCCTTTTATGGGAGAAGTTTGTTATGCAAAAATAGATAATCATCTTGTAGTAGCTAATATGATAGGACAATGTGGCACTGTATCAGCAGATAATCCTATACCTATTAAGTATGAAGCACTTATTAAATGTATGACGGAAGTAGTTAATAAGATTGAAAGAATAAAGTCTCAAACTTCTAATCCTGTTGTTATACATGCTCCTAAATTCGGTTCTTTAAGAGCTGGTGGAGACTGGGATTTCATCCTTGAACTTATTAGAGAAATTTGGTTGGAAAATGGTATCTCTGTAGTGATCTACAATTATGTTGAGTAGTATTTTTTAAGTAATTTATTAGATTTTACTATATTTTTTTCCCATACTCTAAATGTAAACTTCCCAGGCGTTAGTTTTTTTAGTTTGGTAGAGTGTTAATACTAATTTTTCGGAGAAATATAATGTTAAAAAGACTAATTAACTATATAATGAAGAGATGCTTTAGACAGGGTAATGATGTTGAAAGAAGAATGCTCTTAAAGGCTATGGTTAAAGCTCAATATGAAGAATATACCGAAGACAATTGGTATAGTCGCACCTATTGGTTGGTAGAAGAAATCCTTAAAGCAGATGATAATGTCGGTAAATTTCCTATAGATGAGGGTTGTTTCTTTGCAGGTTTGATATCAGCCGTCCATGATGCTATTCAATATAAAAAACAGGAGTAATAAAAAATGGAAAAGATTATTTGCACAGGCTGTGACAAAGAAGTGGAAGAAAACGGATATTGTGAAGTTGATGGCTCTCCTTATGGAGATTGTTGCTGGTCTGAACATATCAAAAATTGCAAACCTTGTCGAGAACAATTAGATGACTGGGATGGAGCAGATATTATTGATGAGGATGAGTAATTTCCAGTCGTTGAATTTTTCAATTTGGTAGAGTGTTAATACTAATTTTCGGAGAAATAAATTATGAGATTTCGTTGGGCTAATAAAGAGTTAGAAAAAGTAAGCGATGCAGAATTTCTTAGGGTTCTATGTGTAGAACGGAAAAGTGACTGTACAAACACGAACGCTCCACTATACAGAAAGATTGATGAAATAGAAAAGAGACTTGAAGTAAAAATAGCGGCAGAAAAAGCCGAAGCTGAAAAGCCAGAAGATACTAATAATCATATAGATATTCTTTATCACGATATATCTTATTATCTTGATGATGATTCTGAGATAGAGCTTGGAGATTGCGAATCTGAGCATATAGAGTATAGTATCGGTCAAGGCTATCGTGAAGGCGAACTAAATAAATGCGATAGTGACGGTAACGATGGTATTAGGGGTTGGTGGAGTATAGTTTCCAGTCGTTGAATTTTTCAATTTGGTAGAGTGTAAATACTAATTTTCGGAGAAATAAAAATGTTTAAAGAACATAAGAAAATCACAGTTGGTTTTGTTATTCAAGATTATATCACTTTGCCGACTGGCAAAATGATATGTCAAAGTCAAACCTTCATTACAGGCGACCAAGTTGATTATGAAGATAAAAATGGTAAACCTATTGAAGTTGATACTTCAAAAGAGGTTTATTGCCCTATGGATATGAAAATTCCTAAACAGCTTACTGACGATGATGCGGATGTTAAGTTTCTTTGCTCTGATTGTGGTCATACCCGTATTGAAGCTGTTATGGATGGTAGTCATACTACTATTATTGAGAGTATGTTCCAAAGTGGTGGTATTGAGTATGGTGAAACAAACGCCGAGGGTTATTTGGAAAGATACCAATGTGTCGGTTGTGGTAAAACTATCACCGATATTGCAGGTGAACCTATTACCGATGATGAAGAACTTGTTGAGCGGGTAAAAGAAAACTGTAAGCAAGACTAATTCCAGGCGTTAAGTTTTTCAGTTTGGTAGAGTGTCAATCGTAATACCGAATCAAGGAGAAATAAGATGGCAGAATGTCCGACATGTAAGGGTGATGGAACTGTTTTTTGTAAAAGTATTGATTATACAAAGAATCCTCCTACTAAGACTGGATTTGATTTGACTTGTCATACTTGTGATGGTAAATGCGAAATCACAGAAGATGCTCTAAAAGCAAAAGAAGCTATGGATGCTATGATGTGTTCTTGTGATGACCCTATCTTTGGCTCTTATCCTCAAGATGGAGAGTGTGGTTGTGGAATGCACAAACATCATGTCCATTGTGGTAATTGTGGAAAAATATCACAGATAGGATAGTTAATGAATATACAATGGGGAATAGAAAAGACTCTCATACCCTCTTGTGGCTCAAAACCTATTGTTGTAACACCGAATGACCAGTGGAGAGGGGTTAAGCTCACAGGTCCAAACATAAGAGCTTTAAGGGGTATTGAGACTTCAGATATAACTATGGGTAAGCAAGTTTTCAAAAATATACCTACTAATTGGTTTTTAATTGAGAATTAGTTTCCAGTCGTTTATCTTTTTAATGGAGTAAGATATGAATGATGTTATAATAACAAAACAAGATATGGACGAGAAGATACAAGCTAATAAAGGCTGGGAATGTAATCGTACAGGTAATGAATATGTATATGATTTTCACCTCAAAAAGTATCCGATCATAATAAAAGTTGCTAGTAGTCTCAGAATAGATCTGGATAGACCTCGAAATAAGAACTCTGATGTTATTAGAATTTTCGCGGTAAAAAAAGAAAGTATGGACAAAAAAGCTAAGATAGCGTCAGGACTTATCAAAGCAAGAAGAGTTAATAGAGATATAGACTGGAGAGATAATCTTGTAACGCAAGTCCTTTCTGTAATCAAAAGCTCAAAGTTTGTATATGATAAACATTCCAGGCGTTCATCTTTTTGAAATGGTAGAGTGTTAATACTAATTTTATTTGGAGAAATAAAAATGACTGAAATAGTAAATGGCAAAGAAATGAATGTAGAAGTAATCAGTCAAGATAAAGTCAGAGACATATTTAAAAAGATTCGTAATGGTCAAATTTTTACTGCTATTTTTACCAAAAAAGATGGTAATGAGAGAGTTATGAATTGCCGAAGAGGTGTCAAAAAAGGTTTGACAGGCGGTGGTCATGGATATAATCCCGAAGAGTATGGTCTTATGTCTGTATTCGACATGAAAAAGAATGAATACAGGATGATAAACTACAAAACTACCACCGAAATCAGAGCAAACAAGAAAAGATACCTTGTTGGCAAGGTATAAGCATTCCAGTCGTTGAGTTTTTCAATTTAGTATAGTGTTAATACTATTTTCGGAAAAATAAAATGAGCAATGTATATAAACATAAGAACTGCTTGATGCTGAATTTGTGGAACTGCAATTGGGATAACAAACTACCTGAAATAGATGGCCATGCAACCGTTATCTTCAATATCATCACTACAGAATTTAGGATATGGTTAAGACCTAAATGTATCAAAGAGGTTTGGACAAAACTAACAGAGATAACTAACTATCCTGAACATGTTAGACAATATGTTATCAAGTGTGTCTACAAAAGACTGCAAGAAAATTGTAGTGAGTTTAATGTAACAGGTGCTTGGCCTATTGCCAACATTTCCAATATCAATAATATGAACTTTATCAATCGTAACTATATGGGTAACTACGAAACAAATATTGCAACATTACCTAACCAGTTTGAATTAAGATATAAAGTTGACAAACCTTATTTTCCTCCATTCAAAAGAAGACCTGATTTTATTACAATATCAAGACCATAATTTTTCGGAGAAAAGAATGGAAATTAAAGTTAAAAAATGGTATATAAAATTTCCTTTAGATGCTTATGCTATGGGACCAATTGATTTTCTAAAAGATGATGGAGAAAAAGAAGTTAGGGCCTATGCAAGAGAGTTTGATGGTTGTGCAAGATTGCCTAAAGGTTTTGAATGTTGGATTGCTTAATAACTTTCCAGTCGATCATCTTTTTAATTTGGTAAGGTGTAATGATAACACCGAATCAGGAGAAATAGAATGGTATCAAAAGATGAAATGTATAGTTTTATGTTGAGAAAATTATGAATATAATTGACAAAATAAAAGCATGGTGGAAAAAACAAAACCATAAGTGCGTGTCTATGAAGTACCTTGAGACAGGGGAAACAATGTTATTTCATTGGGACGTTCCGTGGTCGTTCTCGCAAACTTTTACTGTTTGTAGTGAGTGCGATAGGGTAAAAGTTTTGAGTGAGATTAAAAATGATAACAGAGGAATATATATAAAAGAAAAAGATGGAGAGCAATGGTCTGGTAAGTGTGATTATGCTAAAGTACCATCTATCGGTAGAGACAAGCTAATAATTTCCAGGCGTTAAATTTTTTAATTTGGTAGAGTGTTAATATTGTTTTTCGGAGAAATAAAATGAAACAAGGTTATTGTCCAAAATGTAACAGTGATGATTTGAGTTATGAATCAAATACAGTTGTTTCAGGTGATGAATGTGTTTATTATCCTTTTACCTGTAATAATTGTGAGTTTGAGGGTAGAGAGTATTACAATCTTCATTTCACAGGTTTTGAAGATAATGATGGTAACGAGATCACCGAAGATGATAAAGATTATTGTGATAAAGGCAATGGTTGTAAGCATAATGGAGAAAATACTTGTTGTGGTAAGGCCGCAGGCTGTTATGAGGAAAGGGTTGATGACTAACTTTCCAGTCGTTGAACTTTTTAAAAGGGTAGGATATGAAAGTCATAAAAATAATAATCTTAATAGTTATTTGTCTTTATGTCGGAGCGTATGTTGGTAAAGAGAATATGAATAAAGGTGCAGAAATATCAGTCCAAAAGACAAAGGCTTGTTGCATTTGGATAAAAGATACTTGGGATAACACTGAATCGGAAAAAGAATGAATGCTTTAGATCGAATAGCTGAAATTATGTCGGAAATAGATTTTACTGATTACGATAAGTTAGATGCTATTCAAGAAATTTTAGATGAAGAAGGATATTAAGATGGGAACAAATTATTATCAAAGAACAGACATCTGCGAATCTTGTCAAAGGTTTAAAGAAAGACACATAGGTAAAAATTCTATGGGTTGGCAATTCTCTTTTAGGGGATATAAAAGTTATGAAGATGTCCCTAAGATAACCTCTTTTGAAGATTGGAAGAGAGAGCTGCAAGCTGATGGTAAAATCTTCAATGAGTATGGAGAAGAGTTTACCTTTGATAAGTTTGTTGAGCTTGTCGAATCTAAAAAGACAGCACCGAACAATCATTACGACTATTGCAAAAGAGAAGCAAGCAACAGGGGTTATAGTATGGATAATGATTGGAAAGATGATGAAGGCTTTTCTTTTACAGGAGGAGAGTTTAGTTAAACCCAGTCGATGAGTTTTATAGTTTGGTAGAGTGTCAATAAACTTTTTTGGAGAAATAACATGTCAGATGCAACACTAAAGGCAGCAGTTTTAAGAAACACTGCAAAAATCACAGACCCAAAGATTCTTCAGGATATTGCCAATATAATATGGAGTCGTGCGCAGGAGTTAGCACAAGAACAGGCACGTATCGCCACTGCTTCTTGGAAAATTAATGATGAAGTTCAGCAGTTCCCCGAAAACCGAAATAAACGACCTTATGGAGTTGTAGGAAAAATCGTAAAAATCAACTCCGTAACGATGAAGGTCAGGTTTGGTGATGAGGTTTGGAATATGCACAAGGCACTGTTAATGAAAGCATAATAATATTTCCAGTTGTTGAATTTTTCAATCTTGTATAATGTAATGATAACACTGAATAGGGAGAAATAAGATGCCAAATAGAAAAGTAGAAATCGAATTCAAAGGTAAGATAACAATCGTAATAGATGAGGGTAAAAATATTGATGATGCTTTGGCTGAATTAGATACAGTTGCAGGCGGAGATTATTATGAGGTAGAATCTATGGAAGTATTTGACTATGAGATTATAGATAGCAAGTAATATTTCCAGTCGATCATTTTTTTAATTTAGTAGAGTGTAATGATAACACTGAATCAGGAGAAATAAGATGTCAACAATAGTTGAAACAGAAACATACAAAGGGCATGAAATAGAAGTCAAGTATGATGAAAGCCCTGAAAGTCCTCGTGAATGGGACAATATCTGTATCATTCATACTGCCCATCGTGATTATTCTTTTGGTGATAAGAATTATAACGATTCTGAAAGCATACACGCGGCAGAATGTGAAGCAAAACGTAATGGTGATATTGTATTCCCATTATACATGTATGACCATTCAGGAGTAACTATTTCTCTTTTACCGTTTTCTTGTCGTTGGGATAGTGGGCAAGTAGGTTTTGTTCAGGTCCCGAAAAAGAAAATGCTTGAAGAGTTTGACAAGAAGATATTCACTAAACAGTTAAAAGAAAAAGGTCGTTACCTTGCTCAATGTGAAACAAAAACCCTTGATACTTATATCAGGGGTAATATTGTTGGCTTTATTGTTGACGATGCTATTGATTCTTGTTGGGGTTTTTACAGTGTCGAGGATGCGATAGAGGAAGCCAAAAATAGTATCGACTGGATGATAAAAGATGCAAAAGAAAAGCATTGTAAACAGTTAAAGACATGGATTAAGAACAAAGTCCCATTCTATGTAAGAAAAAGTCTTAGTATTTGAATAAAAGAGTCAAGAGTAGCTGAATTCTAGAGCTATGGATAAAACTTACTCTTGACTAATTTTTCCAGTCGATCAGATTTTTAATTAGGTAGAGTATGAATGATACGAAATACCATTGTAAAAAATTATTATTTAACGGAGAACTAAGATGAAAAAGATAACAATGTTTGACCCTACGATTGACCCCACGATTGATCCTAATGATTTGATTCATTATGATTCTTTTGAAGTAGAAAGAGCTTTTCCAGTCGAATAGTTTTTTTAATTTGGTATGTTGTTAATAATAATTTATTTGGAGAAATAAAATGGATACAATACTTGTAGGAAAAGATTGCAATGGCGTATCAATTGGAAAAGGTGATCATGTAATCGCTAACGATGGCTCACACGGCAAAATTACATCAGTATGGGATAATGGCTCCGTTGACATACACCACGCTAATGCTCACCAAGGACCAGTCATAGATTCATACGATATTGAAGGTCGTCATATTATCAAAATAGAAGATTGGGAATAATTTCCAGTCGTTGAATTTTTCAAAACAGTATAGTATAAGAAGCATTGACGTATTGAACTTCAAATATAAATAATGAAAGAGAGGTGTTGAATGAAGTATTAAAAGGTTAAGACTATTTATGAATATTATTTCGGAGTCGATATAGAGTTTTATATTTCCTTAAGAGTTTGCGGACCTCTGTAAAACCGCAGTTTTTTATTTTTAGTAGTTTTTCAAATAGGTAAGGTGTAAATAATAACACTTTTTCAAGGAGTAAAAAATGACTGAACAAGTCAGAGTGACATCACGACAAATCAATGAAGCGGCTCAAAGTCTTAATGGTAATATGTATCCTCTTATGAAAAAAGAATATGCAGAACTTGCAGCAAGAGCGGCAACAGAGAGAAAGGGTTTTTGGAGTATTTATAGAACAGACCCACTTTACGGACTTATAAAAGCTATTTGTGGGTAATCTTTCCAGTCGTTAAGTTTTTCAAACAGGTAAGGTGTAATGATAACACCGAATAGGGAGTAAGATAATGGCAAAGAAAAACGTAAAACTTGAACATGTTGGTTATAAATTTGATGGTTGTGCTGTTCTTAACCTTTGGGGCGGCGGTCAAGGTCAAATGGAAATGGATAGTTGGGAAGGCACTTCATTAAAAAAAAGTGAAGTAGCAAGAGGAATAAATGACGGTCAAATGGGTTGTGAATCTATTGATTCTGCTTTGGTTGTTGTGTATGACCTCTACGAAAATGATTATGCTGAAATCAAAAAGACTATCGAATTTACAGCAAAAGAATTAAAAGAAGCACAAAGGGGGATATAACGGATAAGCATATTGTCTTATTGAACCTCCTCTTCTATGTAGGAATAGGGGCACTCCTTTTTTAAAACAAAGAGCTTGACATTCAAAATAAATGTGTTATACTTTAAAAGTTAATGTTAATTTTAGTTAGGAGTATCAAGATGGAAAATGTAGTAGAGTTAGATGGTGATAGGTTTGCAGAGGTAGTCGAAAATGTAAAGTTGAGTGAGTCGCTTAAACATGTTCTACATTATGTTACTGATATTGCTAACAATGATGAAAATGGTCATGAAGCGTTTACTTGTCAGGAAGTGCTTGAGTCGATGCAAGAAAATGTCAATACTGCAATTGACGATGCAATAGCCTAACACTGAATAAGATAGATGCTTAGTGCATTTATCTTATTTCAACCATTCCTAGTCATTTAATATCATTTTCCAGTTGTTAGGTTTTTCAATTTGGTAAAATGTTATGGCAAGCCGACACGTTGACCTTAATGCGGTCAAGCTTATATCGGAGGCCCTCTGGTATTCGCGGAAAATAGAGGCTTGTTATAACATTTTTAGGAGTAATAAAATGAATAAACAAGACTTAGATGATTTGCATAAGGCTACTACACTTATCTTTAATGTAGAGCAAAAATGGAGAAAAGACAATTATAATTATGCAGCAGATACTCTATATAAAGCAAGAATAGAGATAAACAATGCCAGAAGTAGAGGGCAAAAAACAAAATCTGCTGAGGAACTATGGAAAGAACTTGGAGATATTCCTATAAATAAAAATGAGGGAATAGACCAAGATTGGCATATATTCCACAAAGGAACTCCAAGACAAGATATTTGGCATTGGTTTGAAAGTGAATATGACATATCAGTTGCTAAAGATTTAATGGGCTTATAATTTCCAGTCGTTAAGTTTTTCATTTTGGTAAGGTGTAATGATAATACTTTTTTAAGGGAGTAATATAATGACTGATCAAGAAAGATTCTTCAAAGCTATGAAAGAAAAAGGTTTCGATGTTAGTGATAACTTTTATGCAAGAATATCTGTAATACCAAGACATCGTAAAACCCCTGAAGGACATCATAACATTATCAATAACATCACTGTCATCAATTTTGAGGGGAGTAATACTAAACAAGGTGATTTGGGTTGTGTTACTTTTGCTTGTAACGGAACGGAGCGCAGAAAGTTTCACAAAGTGAAACATTTTAATTCGGAATATGAGATAATCAAAAAAGCATTTTGTCCGAAGTCAGTAAAAGAAGCTATTGCAGCTTACACTGAATTTGCAAAACAATCACAAAAGACTATGGATAGTTGGGAACTGATAATCTAATTCCAGTCGATCACTTTTTTAGTTTGATAGAGTGTAAATACTAACACTGAATAGGAGTTGAAAAAATGAGAATCAAAGCCGAAACAATAGCAGAACTTACTGAAATCGTAGCAGGATTAGTCAAAGAAGGTTTGACTTTCATTGCTGGTAAACAAGGGAACTATTGGGAAATTGAATTGACAGGAGGGTACTAAGTTAACAGGTTTTATGGTTATCCTTTAAAATCATCGGACAAACAGGTGTGAGTAGGGAGTTAATTCGACCCGAAAGCACCTATGTTTTCCAGTCGTTAAATTTTTTAATTCTGTAGAATGTAATGATAACACTTTTTAAGGGGCTAAAAATGAAAGATGGCAAAGTAAAAAATGAAAAGGTTATATTCAGAATATATCCTGATGGAGATATAATTGCTCTTTTTCCTGAAATAGCAGTTGATCAGATAGGTTATAACTGCAATTCTTATATGCACGTTGGTCAACACGGAGCAGCAAGCCCAATGATAATTGTTGGTCAAACAAAACCTGCGACTCCAATGGAGTATGCAGTATTACAAGATGAGCTGGAAAGAGTTGTAGGTTATGACCTTAAGATAATCGAAAGATTCAGATATGTTCACCAATTAGAACGTCAAAAACAAGCAAGGATATAAAAATGAAATGCCCACACTGCAATAAAGAGATATACAGACATACTTTAGGTGATATTGACAAAGCAAAAAGACATGCTGAATGTTATGGTTCTGGTTTTACCACCTCCGAATGTCCTCTTTGTCATAAGAAGTTTACGTTCTATACAGAAGTAAAAACTGTTGTCTATGAACCTAAAAAAGCTACAAATGATGCAGTTACAAGTTATTGATAATCTTTCCAGTTGGTCAGTTTTTCAATCTTGTAGAATGTAATGATAACACTGAATCAAGGGAATAAAAAATGTATATTTTTTTTGCGGACCCAGGGCATGCTTGGTTAAGAGTATTGAAAACAGAGATAGAACCTATTAAAGATAAAATATCTTCATATTCTTATATGAATAGAAAATATGTTTATCTTGAAGAAGATTGCGATGCTGGAATTTTTATAAAATATAAATTCGGAAAAGATATAAGTTATAGAGAATTAGAGAATAAAGGTATAATAAAAGAAAAATATTCTGAAAATACTATTATTCGTAGTTTTGAATCATATAATCCTTTTGATTTATAGTTTCCAGTCGTTAAGTTTTCTAATCCTGTAGAGTGTAATGATAACACTGAATCAAGGGAATAAAAAATGAACGATTTTGAAATAAGATCAAAACTTAGAAGTGTCTATTATGAATTAAGTGAAAAATATCATTTTTATTGCTCTTGTTCTCTCAAAATTGTTATATCAAAGAGATTAAGAAGTTGTAATGGATATTGTCAAACAGAACGGATTTGGAATGAAATCATTACTGTCAAAATAGTAATGTCAAGAGCATTATTGGAGGAATTTGGTTGGGAAAGATTTGAAAAGACCTTTAGGCATGAAGTTGCTCATCTTGCTGATATTATTCTCTATAATGGTAAAGGTCATAGTCATTCTTTTAAAAGGCTTTGTGAGGCTTTTGGTGGTTCAATGAATAAAAAAATAGCAGGATATAAATATTCTAAATGTGCTGATACTGCTTATGTAAAATCTATAATTAAATGGATATATACTTGCCCTTGTGGGTATCAAAAGAAAATAAGTAAAAGAATGAATGAAAGAAAAAGAAATAACTCTAATTATAGATGTGGAAAGTGCCGAAAATATACTTTAGATACTTGGGAAGAAAATAGAGTAGGTTAATCTTTCCAGTCGTTTGATTTTTTAATCCTGTAGAGTGTTAATACTAACATTTTTTCAAGGGAGTAACAAAATGAAGACAATCGCAGAAATCAGAAATTTCATATCACAATGCTATGGTAGCGACAGACCATACATTAAACACAGCCTAAGTAAAAGACTTGTGTTTACCGACAGCGTCAGAGTTATCAGAGAAATGGCAGATTGTTTTTGGCTTGTTGATGTTGTCGCAAGTTATCAAAGCAAACTTATGCAACAGCCTTTTCAAGTGTGGAAATTCAATTGCAATACAAAATTGCATCTTGGTACCGTAACGTGTGAGGACGGAAACGGTAACGAATTAGTCAGACAGGAAATCGAATATACAGATTTTCCACTTGATGAATTGACATTGTGGGCAGAGCTTGGGGGGTACGGTTCAGAAGAGAATTGGACAGAAGCAATGGTTTTGATGGTTCCGTCCGAAAGATAATCGTTTAAATAGAGAAAGCCGTAAAGATTAGGATGGCATTGTGCGGCTTTTCTCTTTTTCTTTCCAGTCGATCACTTTCTCAATCTTGTTAAGTGTTAATACTAATACTTTTTCGGAGAAAAGAAATGGTAAAGCTACCAAAAAATAAAACAAATGGAGTATGGATATTCCCAAAAGGTTTAATTTGTATTGAACCAAGATTTGCAGATGGTTCTTTAGATGTTATTAGAGTAGGAAAGGCAGGTCTATCAAGTGAATTAGGCAAGGTCAAAACAGAAGACCAATTGACCGATTCTTTTTTTAGGCATAACAAGGGCAAAGCGGGAACTTGTCAAGAAATATCTGATTGGCTTACTGATAACGGTTTCACCATTAGACCTAGATATTGGTAATAGTTTCCAGTCGTTAAGTTTTTCAATTTAGTATGGTGTAGTTAATCGAATCTTTCTTTTGGCTTTTGTAGGTTATAAAATGTTGTTGGGACGCCTTATCCCATTTTTACAGTAACGGCAAATAGTTCGTGTTTTATAGTTGAGTTTTCCAAAAGATAAACATATTAGGGAGTTGACAACATGGGTTGTCGTTAAACTCCCTATTTTTTTTCTTTACAATTGAATATTGAGCTTTATTTTTTAGAATAACACTCTCCAGGCGTTGAACTTTCCAATATGGTAAGGTGTTGCAACGGGCAACAAAATAAACAGTAATTTAATTTTGGGAGTTTTAAAAATGGCTAAACAAAGACGAACAAATAGTATCACAAGTGCAATATCATCAGTAACAAAAGCAATAAGGGCGGAATTTGATTCAAACCTGACAGCCGAAGAAAAATCAGTTGTTATCAATGGTGCAATGGATATTGTTGACGACAGTGGTGTTATGACAATGGCAGAACACGGCGATGATACCATCGAAACAGCTCATCAAGTCGATGCGGTGTTTGAACAGGCAGGAATTGACCCTGTGCAGTTCAGACGTGACAGAGCTTTGGCAGGGGCTAATATGACAGTTGAAATCGTTGCTCTTGAAGAACGGGCAGAACAAGACGAAATAGAGCAAGAAGTTGGTGAACCTCCTGAATAAAAATAGTCGTTTTACCCAAAAAACCCCCGCTCTAACAAGTAGGGGTTTTTTATATCCTTCGATCGGTTGTTTATCGTGAGCTTTATTTTTTCCAGTTGTTGAGTTTTCTAATATGGTATAATGATAATACTAACTTTTTCAAGGGATAAAAAAATGAGTTTAGGTGATAATACAAAATGTGATTTATCAGCAGGAATAGCAAAAATTGATATTGAAAAACTGACAAAACAGATAGAACTTCACTTCTACTCTATTGTTAATAAAATAAGAAAAAAAGCTGATATTATACAATATGCTAATATACAAGATAGAAGAGTTAATGTTGCTTCTATGTCATCAACAGGTGCAAAAGATTTTATCCAATTATCAAAAAACCTTGCCGAAACTACTGAATTGTTACATACTCTATATGAAACCTCCGAAAGGACAATAGAGATAGTATAATTTCCAGGCGTTGAATTTTTCAATTTGGTATAATGTGGGTTGCAACGGGCAATCGACAAAATGAATCTTTTTCAAGGGAAAAAATCATGGAAACAAAAACAGTAAACAAACATGTTATTGAAAGAAGAGTTTCTTGTGAGACAATAGGTTTGGATATGACAAGCCGTATTACGGGTAAACTTGTCGGGTTTGACGATTTGTTTGACCCCAAAACCATGACATTCAAGACCGAAGATGAACTGAAAAAAATGGGTGCGGTATTTATAACCGTCAATTTGGATAAGGTTTTGGGTGATTCGGAACTCGTTAAAAAAAGCCGCATTACCAAGAACCCGACTCCTTTTATCCGAAAAACAAGTTCCTATCAGGTAATCGGTAACGTAAACTGGACAAGCTATATCAACAAACGTGGTTCGGGTGATTTTGTTAGTGCCGAACAAAGGTCAAACGGGGTCGTGAATTTTAAGAATTGCAAAGCAATCGCCAAAACCTCAAAAGGTAATTTCACGATAAACGGAGTAGCTTTTAGGGTTTTGGAAAAAACGAAGTATTACGATGAAGTAGGTCGGGAATACTCCGATATTATCGGTCTGAAAAATGAGTATTTCAAAAAGACTGCCGCAGCCGAACAAAAAGCAAAGCAAAAAGAAGCCGACAAACATGGTATTGATGTAAGATTTGACCCTCAATACAGAACAACACGTATTGACTCTTGTAAGTCGATAAGGTGTTTCGGGTTTGACTATAAACCGACAGAGAACCACCTGAATCAGTAGCCCTTGAAAATAGGTTAGTGCCTATTCTTTATCCTACTCCTCCACAATGGGGAGTAGGATATTTTATATCTATAGCCGTATCTATGGATAGTTTATATCTTTTATCCTACTCCTCCACAATGGGGAGTGGGATATTTTATATCTATGGATAGTTTATATCTTTTATATAAAATCCAATCAGGATAAAGTATGTCGTGGGTAGGAAATGTTAAGTGGAGTAAGGGTGACCCTTACCCTAAAGGATCTCATACCTCCCCTAGATATCTCCTACCTCCTTTTAACCCCCTCTTCATAAATCTGGAATTTTTCCACTAAAACTTTTTAGATATTTAATTAAAGGATTTCTTTTAAAAAACCGATATATTATATAGGGGTAATATCAAAAAGGAGAAAATATGCCATTAAAAGATAAAAAAGCACAATTAGAGTATAATAGAAAATGGAAGAAAGAAAATAAGGAGAAGGTAAAAATATATCAACATATTCATCAAAATACATATCAAAAAAATAAAATCACAAACAAATATTCTCTATTAATCCAAAAAATACAACATCTTAATATCAAAGATAAGGCCAAATATTTATCAGATATTCACGGCACTACTAGAAAGCAAATCTATAAACATTTTATCATTCCTTTTCAAGACCAAATAGAAAAAGAGATTAAAAAAATAAAATATTATACAAATATTAAACCTAGACATAAAAAGATTTTAGATGATAATTGGAATTATGTTAAAAAATGGATGACAGATAGAGGCTGTGATTGTGGAGAGAACAATATAACAAAACTATCTTTTCATCATTTAGACCCATCCAAAAAAGAAGATACTATTCGTAAAATGTGTAAAAAAAATATAACGAGGGTATTAGCAGAACTTAAAAAAGGTGTAGTTAAGTGTAAAAACTGCCATACTATTATTCATGCAGGTACATCTCAACAAAGAGAAGAAACGCTAATCAACCAATATTTGAAGGAATCTACTGACAGAAAATATAGATATAGACGAAAAAACAAATTATTAATTTGGGAAACTAAGAAAAATTTATCCTGTATAAAATGCGGTATTAACGATCCTGTTATTCTACTGTTTCATCATATAAATAGTAAACTAAAAAGTGAAAAGATATGTTTACTATATAAAACTTCTCGAGGAGTAATTGAGAAAGAAATAGCTAAAACAACTTGCTTATGTCATAATTGTCATGAAGAGTTTCATTATATATATGGAAGAAAAGATAATACCCAAACTCAACTAGAACAATATTTAGGTAAAAAAGTAATTCCATTAGAAGTAAATATACAAGACTACCTACCTATTGTAGAACAAAACATTTCTCAATTCTACAACCTACCCTTCTTAATCGCTTAAGAGACTCCTTTTTCTTACAAACCTATTTAGTGGACCCTAAAAATAAAATCTGGAAAATTTTAGCCCAAAAAGTAATAGATTTTTAAACTATCTGACAAAGTAAGAATAAAAACTTGAAAGTGAAAGTGAAGCATATTATAATATCTGAAATTATAACTTCAATCTAAAAAGGATAAACATGGGCAGATCAATTGGGGATGTACGCCGAGAACAGGTAAATCTTTATAGTACAAAAGATAACACCTATGGAGATTTTTCTATAGGCACACATGTTAAGATCATATGTCCTAGTCAGGATCATTATTTCTTCTATGGTGAGACAGGTAAAGTAATTAGGAACAAAGGTGAATATTTAAGCATTATTGTAGAGTTTGATAAACCTAGGCATTTTAAAAATGGTTATATTCAAACAGAATTTAACTTTAATCCTGAGGATTTGACTATATGGAATGCAGAGACTAAGGTTATGGAAAAAGAAGAGAATAGATTAAAAAAGTTAGGAAAAGAAGAAAGAGCCAAAGAAGAAGAACAAAGTAACAGATCTGAAAGATTTGAGATAATGGACTTATAATAGGGACAACAAAACAAACTATTATTGATTTTTTACTTGACGGTTGGGGTATTAAAATAACAAAAGACAAACTTCATGGAAACTATGCTGAACTTATAAATGTAGGATTTGCTAACTATAACAATGGTATGATGAGTAAGAATTGGAAAATGGATTTATGAGAGAAATATCAGTAGAAAAAGCTTGTAATATGATAGCAAGTAGAGGCATTGAAAAAGCAACTCTTAAATTGCCGTACAAGATGAAAATAATGGATCCCAGTGGAAAAGCAAGAATTAAAGATAAGGTACCCTTAAAATTCTTACTTAATGCTATTGGATTAAATAACCTTAATCATCCTGAGACAGAAGATCGTCCTTCACAAGTTGATAGAAGATCAATAGTTTCTTGTTATATATTTGGATCAGCAGTCCATCCAAGATATGAGAAAATTAGTAGAAGTTTTTTATTTGGCTTATATACAAATGTAAAAAAACAAAGAGTTGAACCAAGTGATTTAGATATTATGTGTTTTGTTAATAATAGTTATGACATGAGGCATATAAAAAGCATGACAAGTTGGGCAGTAAGTGTAAGTTGTGAGTTTGGTATTTCCGAAGAGAGCAGATACGGTAATTTTGATATATCTTATGTTCCTTCTTCTGCTATTTATAATAGATACGAAGAGAACAAGGATTTCTTAGAGCACATTAGGGATTATGGTGTTTGTGTTATGGGTAAGAATATCGTAGGAGCAAAAAAATATGCTTTTTGGAGTCATGATACAATTAAAAACACAATTTGTTGCAATTTACCAAGAGAAGAAAATATTTCGGGAGAAATGATAGAAAGGCAGATCGAAAAAAATAGAAAACAAGATAGATTTGAGTTGATGGATTTATGACTGGATCGATGTTTATATTATGTTGGATATTAAGTGGTCTTTTAAATGTACCTTTGATAATGTTTATTAGAAAGAATCTTAACAGAGTAAGATCACAATGTATGTTGAATGAAGTGCTGACTTGTATAAAGTATGGGCCGTTATTAATAATAATGGGTGTGATATCAGCAGGTATAACATTAACAGAAGATGGGAAAAGAGCAAAAAGAGAAGCGAAGTTATTAAGAATAGAAGAAGCAAGAATCGAAGCATTAAGAATACAGGATAGATGGGAAATTTTAGATTTATAATGTTTATCAGAATGCAAAATATGATTATCAACACGGACAACATAACATCAATTGCAAAAGAATCAAGCACAGAAAAAATACGAGTAAATTTTGTTAACGGGAACAGTAGAAGAAGCTGAGAAAAAAGCAGATGCGAAAGCTAAACAAGATGGTAAAAAATGGAGTAATGAAATTATTAAAAAGCTTCACTCTCGTATCAAAACCGCTGCTAGAAAAGGTGAATATAAAGTTTCTGAATGGTGTTATTCTAATGATAAAGCAGGTAGATGGGGATTGTGTACGATCCGTACATGGGCAGAAAGTGAAGGATTTAAAATAGAATATAGACGAAACTGTGAAGGTGCAAACAAAGGTCAAGACAATATGGACTACTTAATTATAAGTTGGGAGTAAAAAATGGCAGATTTAACAAAGATAAAAATAGATGTTAAAAATGGAGTAGCATCGATAGTTAATCTTACTGTAGAACAAGCGCAAGAGATACGGGATAGATGTGCTGCAGCAGAAGGTACAAAAAGATTTACTCGAAAAGAAATGTATAATCATTTACAATATATTATGTATTGTAAGTACTTTGAGAATGATCATATAAAAAGTTGTTCTAATCATAAAAAGTATCAAGAATTTCTTAAGAATGCAGAAGAGCATTGTGGAGATTGTACACAGGTTGCAACATCTTGTTCAAGATGTACATTACAGATGTTAGAAGTAGAAGCACAAAATGCTTTAGATTCAATGTGGAGTGACTCTAAGGGTCACTGTGGAAAAGGATGTATAACAGAATGCAAAGAAGTTAAAAATGAATAATCCAGTATTGGACAATCTTAAAAAATGAGTTGTAACAACTTTAAACAATGAATATGGTTTTTGTGGATTAGCTGATGGAGATAATATGGTTATGATCAACAGCACTGATTCAGAAGGTAATGACATAATTATAAATATAGAGGTTAAAAAAGAAGATGAATAAGAAGAAAAGATATTTTGACTACAAAGATAAAACTTTGGTAGAAGGATATAGGTTAATAGATAAATGGCCTGACACAACATGTCCTCTACCTGAAGGACGAGGAAGGCATTGTGGTTTTCCTGAAGAGTTTATCAAAAAAGCATTAACTAAGATAAAAAGATTAAAAGAAGAAAATAAAAGATTAAAAAAGAAAAACAAAGAATATAAAGAGATTTTAGAAATAAAAAATATATTTTACAATAATCTTGAAAGTGAAAACAATAACAATATGATAAAAGGTTATGAGTAAAAAAGAAATTAGAAAACTAAGGCGTTCAATTAAAAGATTAAAAGCGAATCTTCACTATTTAGAACCAGAAAAATATCCTGATAACTGCCAAATTTGTCATGGAGATAATGGTGGAGTAAGAGGTAATGAGAACATTATTGATGGCATAGTCATGTGTGATTATTGTTACTGTGACAGAATAAAGTAATAGATGTTTAGATTTTTTAAAAAGCCATGTGAGCATAAAAGACAACAATATACTTAAATATCTTTATCAGAAGGTTTAAACATAGCCAATTCTGATATTAAAGGATAGTTATAAGACATATACTTAAATCTAAGAACCATACATGGCGTTCTTGGTTCTGTCCATTAGCATGTTCATGGTGGACAATCATATGTGTTATATGGTTAATAGGTGTTTATTTTTATGAAAAAGCAAATGAGATAGAGGAAAAAAAATGAGTTGTAACGACTGTGAAAAATTTGAAGAAGAAGGAAATATAGCTTATTATCGTTGGGGAACAGCTAACGTAGGTATGATAGGTTGTAAAAAACATCTGAGAGAGATATTTAACGCATTGGATGAAACGCAAAATGAAGAGTCGAAAAATTCTAAAATTTTTAAAGAACGTCTAAATAAAAATACTAATGATTTTGATTTAATTATTGTAGATATGTTAAAACACATAAATAAATTAGAGGAAAGAAATGACAACAGCAATATATGCATTTAGTGGTGATCCTATCACCTATGGTCATATCAATATTATTGAAAGAGCTATAAAAGTCTTTGATAAAGTGATTGTAGCTATAGGAGAGAACCCTGATAAAACTTATACTTTTAATTTAGCGGAAAGAAAAGAAATGGCACGTAAGCATTTCTCTAATTCTGCTGGTATGGCTCATCCTCATATTAAAGTTATGTCTTTCTCTAATCTATTGATAGATTTTGCTTATGAGCAGGATGCATCTGTTATTATTAAAGGTGTTAGAAATTCTGCTGATTTTGACTATGAGAGTATATTGCATAGTGTAGGGCAAAGTCAAAAGATTGGTATTGACACTCATATACTCTTTGCTGATCCTAAATTAGCTCATATTAGCAGTAGTGTAGTCAAAGCAATTGCTAAACATAATGGAGATATATCTGAATATGTTCCATTACATATAAAACAGACAGTAGAGGAAAGAGTTTGTGAGCAATATATTGTAGGAGTAACAGGTGAGATTGGTGCTGGCAAATCTCATATAAGCAAAACAATAATTAATTCTTTAAATAGGGAAGTTCATAATATAGAGTTGGACCATATTGCTCATGATATTCTTGAAAGGCTAGAAGAACCTGTTTATGAACAGGTAAGGAGAGAAATTGACAATGCGATGAGTGATGGTAGTCTTGCATGCAGTATTCTTGAACTTGATGGTTTTATTAATAGATCAGTATTAGGAACAATAGTATTTAACGATCCAAAGAAGTTGAAGAAGTTAAATGAGATTATGGCTAAACCTGTAATGATTAGATTAAGAAAAGAAATTTCTGGGAAAAAAGGAATAATTCTAATCAATTGTGCTTTGTTAGCCGAGGCTGATATGCTCCATATATGCAACAACAACGTCATTCTTATAAGGGTGGATAAAGACACCCAAAAGAAAAGATTGATTGATCGTGGGTTAACTGAGAAGCAAATAGAGACACGTTTAGATTGTCAATGCACTTATAAACGTAAAAAATTCATGATAGAAGAAAGAATCTATTTTCATCAACATGGCAAATTATGGGAAATTGATAATTCTAATGATATGGATAAAGAAGCAAACAAAAAATTTGAAGATATACTATTTGGAGAGTTAGATGTTTGGATATAGTTTCCCACAGCTATTTTTTATGACTAACATGATATATACTATAATTATGTTTTTTTTCTTACATAACATTATAGTTGAAAAAATAGTCGAAAATCATCATAAATTAACCTCTTGTTATATGACTGATGAAGAAATTAAAATATCTATGAATATATTTTATGTTATAAGTGTATTTATAGGATCAATTAGATTATTAAAAGACATATTAAATTTAATCTTTGATCATAGGACTTGTATATGGTTGTATAGGATATATAAGAACAAAAAATGATATTAAAAAAATAAAAAAGCATCTTGATGACGTATTTAACGAATTAGAAGAAAAAGAGAAGAAAAAAAAATAGTTTTAATCTTTTCCCGCAAAATAAGGTTTTTGGGTTATGAATATAGCAAAATTTGCAATGCGTTTTGGCATGTTGATTCTTATTCTAGAAAAAAGTATGAGAGTGAAGATTTTATTTGTCCTCATTGTAAACTAATAGAAGATTGGCTAAAAAATCTGCTAAGATAACTAAGAAGAAAGTTAAAGAAAAAGGAATAGACGACCGTTTTGAGATTATGGATTTATAATGGAGATGAACAGTGCTAAAAAAAAGTAAGAAAACACAACTCTTAAAAAAAGAAATGCCTACTCTTTCTATACAGAAAGGCAAATATCATATAAGTTATTTAAATATGATATTTAATCACTCATCAGTAGCGGCTTATAATTTAGAGATGTATTTTAAAATAGAACCATGCGGTGAAAACTCTAGTGTTGTAGATAATAGTATTTTTGGAGAGTTTGTACTTAAGTTACATGCTGATATTCAAGGTTTGATAGATTTGGTAGAACCATTAATTAGGGAAGACATTGGAATAGCATCTACGACAAATACAAAGATCAACTTTATAAAGGTCTATCTAAAATATATAGAACGAGATCTCTTTACGATAAGTATGTCATATAGGACTGAATGCTCTACAACTGGTTGTGCTACCCAGGAGCATAGTAAC
>Ga0307928_10000726_pt1 | contig 24880 bp, 17 predicted proteins | sample AceLakmetagen232_FD_201815 | JGI IMG/M metagenome (GOLD analysis project Ga0307928, IMG submission 201815) | Saline water microbial communities from Ace Lake, Antarctica - #232 | ecosystem: Environmental > Aquatic > Non-marine Saline and Alkaline > Saline | place: Antarctica: Ace Lake... | reverse complement strand
ATTCCTTGCGTTTGCATATCGTGAGCCTGAATGTTTCCTGCTAGCCATTTGTCCGAAAAGAATTTCCAATACGGTAATCCATCCATCAGGGTTGCCTCCCTCTTTTTGAGATTGGCACCCTTTCGTTGTATCGTACATTTGCCAAAAGAAAACCCCCACACGGTGCAATGAAGAACGATAGCGGGCGTTGCCGCGATTGTAGTTCCCGTGTGAGGGTAAATTGTTTTGTTACATTCTTCATTGCAATTCGAACTCTACTCATAATGATTGCCGTCCGTCAACTCTTTTTATTCGATGCTTCCATACTCTACCGCTACCAGGGCACCATGGGCCTACTCCGATCTTACGTGGCTTGTGGTGGGCTATCTTTTTGTTCTGGTGGATCACGGATACTTGGCGGTGGCATACTGGACACGAGATGTAGATGCGCTCGTCCATTAGAACAATCCCATCTGGCAGCCTTCGTCCTCGGCTTCTGGTAGATCTTCCATCCACCAGTCGAACAAATCCTCTCCGCTATTGATATTCTCTTTCAGGTCAAACCATCTCTGTCTGGTGATTTTCCCGTTTGGAAGAGTTCTTGGACGTTGCAAAGGAACATCGTGCCACTTGTCATAAAATCTCACGATTGCACGCTTCCACGCTGCTCCAATCCTAGGCCAACGTAGAAATTCTTTCTTTCGTCCGTCTCCAGCCATAGGGCACCCAACGCAACCAAGTCGCTTGAATCCTTCGTCGTATAATCCGCAATAAGGCACTTTGTTGTCGTGTATGTAGCGCCATACGTCTTCGTCGCTCCAGAACAGTATAGGGTTAAGTAAAAACGATTCCGTTTTTCTATGTGATGTCAATATTCTCCAGTTTGATTTTCTCCTTGGAGATTCTGCGGCCCTCACTCCCAATACTTTTACGCTTCCGTTCCCTCCGTTCTCTTTGTATTTTTCGCAGCACCATCTCATAAGTCTTGTTGGAGGTCCCTTCTTGTTTTCAAGCATTTTTAGCATCGGCATTTCAGGTTTATGTATTATCGTGTCAGGATGATTACGCTTGCCGAACTGAATCAATTCTGGAGCATCGAGCGTAGTCAGTCCGTGGTGTGATGAAAATTTCACTCCTGATTTCTGAGCCAAGTGTAATATTACGCAAGAATCCTTCCCAAACGAATCGCATAGATAATACCCGTTCTCTGGATCGCGCTTGATTGCCTCGTGCTCGTAGTGCTGAAAGTTGGCTATTGCCTTCTCTATCTTCTCGTCAAGGCTGAGTCCCACTGCCATTAGGTATAGCTGCTCGTCCATTAATTGTCCTGTTGGGATGGGTCCATTCCGAGCGCCGATCGCAGTAGCGTATTCATCATCTGGCCCTGAGTCATGTTTAGGTCGGTGGCCCTGGCTTCAAGGTTGCGCCTGACGCCTGAATCAAGCTCGTCGTGTTTGTCTAATGCTGTCTTTAGAAGCTCATTTCCTATCCATGAAGTGCTTCTACGTTCCGCCTTGGCCCTTGCTTCAATGGCTTTCCTTACGGATTTGTCAACGTACAGAGAAAGCTCTATCATGTTCTCGCTAGGCATGTTGTATCCTTTTCTATAGTTATTATAGATTCAATTGCTTCTACAGCCTACCGCGTCAACTTCTTGACTGGCTTCATAACCTCAAGAAACTTCTGTTGGACATAATCGTCAAAGCACGGAATCCTATAATTATCTTCACACCAATGAAGAAATTCATCGGTTGCGTGTTCGAGTGAATCTTCAACGTCACCCATAACCGCCTTTCGAATGCGCTCCGCTGCTGAATTCTTGAGGTGCGCCTCTGCAACTGCGTCCAGTTCGCCTGTTTCAATGTCTCTTGGCAACTTTCGGTAGTCAATGGATTCGTGGGCTGTTACCTGAAGCACGGCATCGCAAACCATGTTTCCTGGTAGTGGCGAGTCCATTTCAATGCGATACTGGATCTTGTCTCGTATGCTGCTCATCTTGTCTGTTCTCCTTTTGGGTTGGGTTGTTTATATGTCAAATTGCCCCTGCCGCTTGTGCTTGTCCAGCCGAGCAACCGCAGCGGCGTAGTAATCGGCGTCCAGTTCCCATGCGTCCAGATTGAATCCCATGTCCCAGCACGCGATTGCAAGGCTGCATGATCCGCCGTGCGTGTCAAGTATGCGGTCGCCTTCCTTGGCGTAGTTTGCTAGCAGCCATTTGTATAGGCATATCAATTTCTGCGTTGGGTGTATCGTTCCGCCCTCCCTGACCAGTTCAAGCGGATTCTTTGTGTACTCTCTCAGCGCTCTATCGAATGAAGAGAACGTGCCGCGATCTTTCCTCCACACAATCCACCCCATAGACGGCGGTAGATATTGCGTGAAGTAATTTGCACCCCAGATTATTTGATTCTTTGAGACCCTGAACAGTTCGGTGAAGTATTCCGCCGATGGTATCGCGTTATCCCACCCCTTCCAGTTGTGAGCCTTGCGCCCTCCGTGACTCCCGCTTGTCTGGTTTGCTCCGTCGCAGCCAATCCCATAAGGCGGGTCAACTATCGCCAGCTCATACGCGCCATCCTCCATCCCCCGCAGCGCCTCCATAGAATCGCCGTGCGTTATGTTTATTGCCGCTCTCATGTCAAGGCAACTCCCTCTGGCGTGCTGAAATAGTGGTGCACCATACGTCTCTTCAATTCTTCAGGTAGAGGCCGTCTGTCGTTTCCTGCGTTGGCGTTTTCAAGTGCTTCTTCTTCCGTGGCTCCAAATCCGTACTTGCCGCCTTTGGTCCAGCATTCGTAGATCGTAAACCTTTTGCCGTCTTCTGAAACCTCGTAGTCGTTTTTCATGACCTCAACTCCCTCATGCGGAAAAACCCTTTAAGCTCCGGGCAGCGGGTTTCTGCAAATCGTGACAGCCGGGAAACATAGCTGTTGTTGATCTTGTATCCCTCTTCGTCCCGGGAACGCATTACCATGTTCCATCGCACCCGCTCTACAATGGCCTTGGCTCCGAAGGTTTTGAATTCTCCGCGCTTTAGACCGATGGCTAGACGGATGAACTTGTTGGCTACCTTTCCTCCGTGTGGAGTGTGTACCCAGTCGTCGAAACGTTTGTCTAGGGTGTTCTCTGCCTGCTTTAGTAATGCTTCTGCAATTTCGGCGTCTACTCTACGCTCAACCTGCGCTCTGGTTGGGCGAGTCTCGGATTGAGCCTCTTCCATCTCTAGGCGGCATTGGCGGCTGAATAGGTCATCGCTCATAACGATAGCACTCCTTGCTGTAGGCGCTTCTTCATTAGTTCGATGTATTCGACGTTTAATTCGCATAGAATTGATAGGCGGCCATGTTCTCGAGCAACATCGGCCGTGGTGCCGCTTCCTCCGAATGGGTCAAGTACTGTCCCATCTTTTGGGCATCCAGCCAGAATGCACGGCGTAATCAGATCCGGCGGGAACGTGGCGAAGTTGGCACCGCTGTAGGGTTTGGTGGTTACTGCCCATACTGATCGCTTGTTTCTGTTCTCGTACTGTTTGTTGGAGGATCCATTTGCTCTTTCGCTATGGAAAGAGTTAACCGACTGCCCTTTATCTCTAAGGTTTTTGTGAGGTCTGCCTTTTGCAAGTCCGTGCGGCGTCTGACCTGGCGCGCCATTAGTGTTTTTGTGGTTATCGGACACACCGCGATCCATACGAGCTATTGACTCTTGGCGAGACGGCTCTTTTATGGCATCGGAGTCGTAATAATATTTCTCACTTTTGCTCAACAGGAAAATGTATTCATGCGCCTTCGTGCATCTATCCGTTACGCTCTCTGGCATTGGGTTAGGCTTATGCCAGATGATGTCTTGCCGCAGATACCAGCCGTCCTGCTGTAGGGCGAACGCGACGCGCCAAGGGATGCCTATCAGGTCTTTGGGTTTGATTCCGTTGTCCTTAAACCCCCTCGCCCCAGCAGGAACGAAGCTGCCATGCCTTTCGGTGTCAGCATCTTTTGTGATGGACTTTCCGGCAATAGGACGTTGCGTGCCTTTTCCCCTGTTCTGACCACCAGCGTTGCCCCATGATCCCGCATACGAATCTCCAAGATTAAGCCATACCGTACCATCATCACGAAGCACGCGCCGCACTTCTCGGAACACTTCGACCATCTTGGATACGAAGGCATCAGGCGTATTCTCAAGTCCGATCTGTTTGTCTATGCGGATTGCGCCGCATTTATTGCACTTAGACGCATCACAGCCCTGGCGTACCCCTGTCTGGATCGCTCCCTTTGCCTTGTTGTCTTCCACCTGTCCGCCGCATGAGTGGTCGCACTCAGGATCGCCGCCTTCCCATGTTCCAGTCCCGTAATCTCGGAGCCCGAAGTATGGGGGCGAGGTTACGCAGCAATGAACCGAACCGGTTCTAATTTCCTTCATGGTTTCAATACAGTCTCCATGCAGAATGGAGGTATAGTCGTCTTGGAAATATGTATTCATGATGCACCTCCAAATAAAACGCCCCACCGAACAAGCAGCGTGACGCCAGTCGACCACACATGAAGCATGGATGCGTACTTGTTCGATGAGGCAGATTGTATTCGTAGGTTCTTCATATGTTTCAACTGGCTGTAGACAACCTAGGCTTTCTTGGTTATGGAGTCAAGTGGTAATCGTGATAATAGTTTTCTCGGGTCTTCCAAGCTCCTGAGTGAACGTTACCGATCTAACATAGTCGGGCCCATCGTCTGTGATAATCCCGCAAGCAATAAGTCCGTCGATCGCCCACTTAGCCGATATCCCGTCTGTGTCTGTTCTGCGTCTCCGGATTGAATGGATTTTGATATCGACTCGTGAATCAAACGCTTCAACTGCATTCTGCGCTTCAGGGAAAGGGCTAGAATCTGGTTCCACGTTGGGAGCCTGTGGTCTATTACGATTTCCAGCGTCTTCCCGCTTAGCGTCAACATCGGATGTTATTCCCTTTCTTCTCTGGTACTCTGCAAGCTGCTCTGAGGTCCATCTGGGGCTATTACCCACGTCGCTCCTTCATCGTTTGGATAAACTGCTTTAACTCTTCAATGGTTGTGCGTAGGTCGTCGCATGTCACGCGCTCGGGGGGTAGGTTCTTGTGCTCAAGGTGCCAAGTATAGATCACCGGCCAGTTGTTCTTGATGTAATTCATGAACTGGGTTTCGTGCCGTTCCGCGAATCTGTGGCAAGTATCGCAGACATAGACAATATTCATGAGCCTGTGTCTGAGGTCTTTATTTCGCCGTGTCACAAGGTGATGCCCTGCATTGCCCTCGCAATGGCATTTAAAGCACTTGCCCTGAAACATGAGTCTACTGGCTTCTTGTATCAGTCGGTCTGCCTGCTTCTCGAGCGTCGACCGCTCTGTTGTGGATCGGCTCTTTAGGTTTCCGGTTCTCTTTATTGGGCTTCGCGTCATGCCTTCTGCATCTCCTCTGCCACTGCTTTAGCAAATGCGGCCATGGGCATCCATTTCTGGTCTCCTGATGGATTGTCGGTTAGCACGTTTGCTATGACGGTGGGTTCTGGCTGAGGCTCTAGCCTTGGGACGTACTGTTTTTTTGGGATCGCTATCCATGTTGCGCTTGCCGGTCCGGTTGTGAAAAAAGTCCCATCCCACGGCGTGTCAAAATAAAGACAGTTTCCAAGCATTCTGATTCCGTAGTGGGTTTCTCCATGAAAAGCGGCTTCACACACAAACCCTTTTCGAATCGTAGCTCTTGCCCATGTCTTGAAGTCCATGCACTTAGGATCGAATACGTCTGAGTGCTTTGCGGCGATGCGGTAGAACTTCGCTTTAGCGGTAAATTCAGGCACGTGCTCTCCCCATGGTAATCTCCATTTGACGATAGCATCGTAGTAGATTTGAATTGCATTTGCCCCCAGTGAATCTGCTACGGCTTTCATGTCCTCAATTGAGTCCCCGTCTTCGTTTACCTCTGGATTTTGATCGCGTATCCATAATTCTGCCACTGGAATCAACTCGTTTGCAAGTTGTCCGATTCGTTCTGACATGGCATTCAATTCGTCCAGTACATTTAGAACTTGCTTATTCATAACCTTCTATTCCTTTCGAGCCTGTCAACCCGTTTTGCCAGTTTCGCGCACTCGTCCCAAATGTGGAACATTCCCGCCATCACTAGGACCAGGAACACCATAAAAAACAACCAACATTGCCACATGACTACTCTCCTTGGTTAATACCCAACAAAAACACTCCGCACTCACGGTTGCTCTGCATGATGCCTCTTGAAACATCATCATGCGTGAAGGGCGCTAGGTTTGTAGAACACCTCGGCATGATTGCTTTGCTGTGTTTTTGTTGGGCAAATTTCATTCTGATTCTTCTGTATAGAATTTTCGTTCTTCGGGGATCGGTACGAATTGCGGGATCCTTCTTGCTTCGGCAAAGATTACGGCTTTTGCCAGAGCGATACGAGCTTCATCCGAGGGAAACGAAACTTCCTCGAATGTTATTGGTGTTGAGTATCCGCGTGTAGCGGATGTAAGATTCATGTCAACCGCTACCGAGTCGAGCTTGCCTTTTCGGAGAAATCCCATCGCAGAGCATAGGAAGTATTTCAGGTCTTCGTCCATAGCCTTTGCGCACATCGTGGCTCTCTCGTGAAGCTCTTGATTTAGGCGCAACTTCATGACCGTCCTCTGCTGCTCTTGTTCCCGAGGTGATACAACCCGCATACGCTGCAGTGGTAAACGCGAAGCTTCCTCTTCCCGTGTTGGTAGGTGTCGTTACGCTTGTTTACCAGGGTTCTGCAATTCTCGGCTGCCTTCCTCGTCGTGAATGGCACCTTCCTCGAACAGTGGTGATGTTCTTTGTCGTTTACGAACGGCATTAGTAGAGGACCCTTGATTTTATTGATTTCGGGCAGGTGACTTTTTTGTGGGCCCTACAGAATCCGCATTCTCCACAAGCTGGAGCGGGTTCTTGTCCGGTCTTCCATCTAATGACGTGAGGCTGATATTCGACGATGAACTCCATTTCTTGTTCCATGGCTTCTTCGTCATCGACGGCAAACAGCTCGTAGTCAACCTGGCGCCATAGAGGTATGTCGTTATTAACGTCTTTTGTCTTCTCTTTTGAAATTGCGGCCATCAGGAGAGTCCAGTCTTCTTTTGGCACTCCGGTTGCCTGTGCCGTTATGTGGCGATACGCTCCGAATTGCAAAAAGTAACGCCATTCGTCGTAAAACAAACCGTTGAATTTGTGCTGCTTATCGGTCCCGCTCATCTTTTCTATGATTGTGTCTCTATAAAACCAGCCGTCTGCGCCAATACTTTTAGTTGTTTTCAGGTCGGTGATGATCAGGTTGTCTAGGTGGAATGAATCGATCATGATCTTCCAAGGCACGCCTGCGATTTCGCCTGTAAAGATCACCTGCGATTTACCGGATATTGAAGCAAGGAATTCTGGATCGTTTTTTGCGGCTTCGATCATAGCGTCTGCCCACACCATATCTACGCCTTTCTTCCCTGGTGTTGTTTTCGCTTTTGAAAGAAGCCCTTCGGATACCATGTCTGCGCGATGTGCATCGTACCATTCTGGTAAATCTAGTGGCGTCAGTAATGCAACGTCGACGTAGGACCCGATAAGAAGCGCCTTTGATGTATTGCTGGGCCATGCTCCGTTCATGATGGCGTATTGCTTTGCAGGACATTTCAGCCATGAAAGGAACTGCGATTTCCCCATCCAGATGTTGTTGGCCTCGGTGCTATGGTAATTTGAAGTGTTGAGTTCTTCTGGTTTCATGGTCTTTCCTTCCTGACGGGCCGGGGGATATAACCCCAGACACCGCCATTAAGTTATGGGTTATGCAAACGACAGCTCATCGGATGCTGGGGCCTTGTTCGCTTCGTTCTGCTTTTCAGCCGTTATCATCACAAACAGCCTTCTCAACCTTCCGATGTCAGCCGTGTTCATGTCGGTCTTGTGGTCTTTGAATCCAACCGCTTTCATGTAGGCTGCTTTCGATACTGCCGATTCGTCTTCGAACATTGCTTGAATCTGTTCAACAAGCTTGGCTTGATCCATCTTGCTTGCGACTCGTTCCAGCGTGGTCGTTAGGGCCTCCTTCTTTGCCGCCTTGGCCTCCGTCTTCTCTGGGGTTGTCTTTGATGCGTCTTCAACTGGATCTTGCTCTACGGGCGTCGTAGCGGCTTCTTTTGGTTCTTGGGCGTCCAGCGTCTCTTTCCACGTTTTGATGATGTCGTATGTTTCTGATGCGGTCATCTGGTCATCAAGGTAGTCGTCTGGAACTCCTGCGTCTGTGGCCGCTATGAGCGCGACTCGAAGCTGTTCGGCTTCCGCTTCTTTTGGATCCACTTTCGGGACTGACGGCTTGAAGAAGTCCTCAATTCCTCCCATTCCGTCGCGGATGGATTGATAGACCTTTCTAAGCTTTGCGAGTTCGGAGGCCGTGCATGCGTCCAGGTTGTGCCCGAGTCGCGTCTTGATCATATCCTCTGTGACTTTGAACTCTGCGAATCCTTCAATCATTCCTGCGATTCGTTTTGGGTCTACCTTCTCGCCTCCTGTGAGAGTACGGTTACAGGTGGCTACAGCTTCCTCTACAACGTCTCCGGGGATGATTCCAAGGATACATGCCCGTAAACGCCTTGCTGCCTGATTTGCCACCACCTCGTAGATGTCACGGGCGCTTTCAAGCTTTGTGCTTCCGTTTCGGGTGTCTCGACGGTGGGGGACCGTAAATGTCTTCATCTGTCGCGTGTTGTTTTCAAGGTCCCATGCATAAGCCATTACCGAGCTATCGTCCTTGCCCTGTTCAAGCTCTACGATACCGAAGTCTAGGTTTCCCCAGTTTTGGGCAATGGCTTCTGCCAACCTGATTGAAGCTCCTTCAACCTTCGTACCTCCTCTTGGGTATTCGTAGATGGCAACTTCTGCGAGAGATTCGCGTTCGCATGCCTGCATGATCCGGTTTCGTGCTGCGTTCTGGTCTCTGGGGTAGGACTTGGCAATCACGATTGCGGCTTGGACTTCTTGTGCCTGTCGCGTTGTTGCCGTAGTTATCATCCCGTTTTGTGGGGTGGTTGATTTCTGTACTGATAATCCGTACTCTGCGCGTTCCTCACTCATTGTCTTTACCTCTTTGGGTTGTGCTGCATCGTTGCGTCTTGAGACTCGCTATAGGCGAACTCTCCGAAATACTTTTTCTCTGCTGCTTTACGGGCCGCTATGGCGGCTGCCTTGTTGGTGTATCGTCCGAGGTTGATGTGCTTGTGGTTGACGGCGATCTGAGCCAACCATTTAGTCCTTCGTTTGTCCCAAGACACGCCTATATACCCGCTTGTATTGTTTGTCTGCATCCTCTTATTCATCAAATTCTGGGATCGAGTGCATTTTCGTAGGTTTGAACGTCTATTGTCTGTTCGGATGCCGTTCTTGTGATCTGTGTCTGTATGTTCGTCTGTGGTTCCCATGATAATCCGATGAACCAGTTTCGATATTCCTTTAACGTTTACGCAGCAATATCCATCTGTGCGGATTGCTATCCTTCCGTGTCTATTTATTCTAAGCAAATCTGAATACATCATGCGGGATGTTGCACGGGGGTATGTATGCGTTGATACGTCAATAACAACGGTGTCTCCGTTGCACTCCATAATGTCATTAGATCCTCTTAGATTCCGTATGACGCATTCTGGACATCCGCCGCCATTAAGAATGTTGCCCGGAGTTGCTAGCCACTTGTTCCCGTCTATACAACAACGGAACCTAATTTTTGCGTGTACGCCTCGATACTCGTCCATCACATCAAAGGGGCTGCCAGCAATTTGATCAACAAACGTGTCATTGGATTTTCTTTGTGTTGCCGCTCGATCGCGTATGGCACAAATGGCGCACCCGTGACCTGTCAAAACATTTGATGGGGTTACGCTCCAAACGTGTCCATCAATGTGGCATCGAAATCGGATTGGTGTTTTTGCGGTACTATATTCGCCAAGAACATCGAATGGTCGACCCGCTACCTGACTTATGAATTCGGGATGTGTCTTTCGTCTCATGATAGACCTCCAAAAAAGAAACCCAGCGACAGAAGTAGCGAGACGCTAATCAACCACGGCATGAAGCCAGTGGCGCGTACTTCTGGGCTGGGCAAGTTGTTTGTTTCGGTCTTCATGGTGGTTAATTAGCTGGTGATACCGTAGCCAATTACATGATGTGTGTCAAACGTTTTTTCCGTCACTGATCAAGACGCGACAACGGCCGTCATCGGCTTCCCCTTCGAAGCTTTCCTTTACGACTGTACAGATTACCTGTAAGCCTCGGCTAATTGCCCAGCGATGGAATAGAGACTGACTCTTGAGGTCTAACGCTTCCAGCCCATCTGCAAGCACGAACGATGCTGCCTTGTTGTATAGGCTGGCAATGGCCGTTTCAACCACCATGTGCTGCATTGAACTGCAATTGCTCCATATCATATCATCGAAGGTTACTCGCAGCTTGTCGTCTATCGAGAGCCCCGGAAGAGGTATGTCTGCGCTTTCAACTCTTGATTTCATCTCGAACAATATTTGATTCTGTTCCTCTTCCTTTTCGTTCCACTTGGCTCGCAGGCCGTCCGCTTCGGCAAATTTCTGAGCCCGTACTGAATTCTGGCGAATCTTCTGATTCAACTGGTCTACGTCTTCGAGTTGCTGCTGGAGCTCGTCTGTGGGGATGTCTACGAGGTCGACTGTGCCTGCCGTTGCTTCCTCGTGTTCCTTGAGTGCGGCTTCTCCCTCTTCAAGCGATGTATCGTGCATCTTCTTCGCTTCTTCTAGCTGGGCCTCAAGTGAGACGACTTTCTCGTATTGCAACATGGACTTGTCTTTGAGCGTGATTATCTTGTTGACGATCTTCTCAACGTCCTGCCGCTTCGCAATGTTTGCGCTGTTTGCGGTCATGGCGGCCTGTAATTCGCTCATAATTGAACTGGCCGTCACTTCCGTTGTTGGAACACCAGGGTGTTCGGGGAGGTCTTGTGCATGTCGCTTACAATCCTCTTTGGCTTGGAATAGCCCTTGACGCTCTGTATTCACCTGTTCAAGCATCTCTTCGAGGTCTGATAAATCTACGTCCACACCAGCCAACAAATGCTTTGTGCGTTCTCGTTCCGTCATGCTGCCCATGTTGCTTGGAATTACAGCAAACTTGGAGATGCAGTTCTTAACATCCTCGAGTGATCCTTCTCTGCCTTTTGGGAGTTTAATCTCAAGTATGCCTGTCCGGTCATTCTTCGCAGTTAGCTTTCTAGTCACGGTGCTGCCGTCGCTTAGGTCAATTACGGTCTGTGATAGGGTTCCGCTTCGAGCGCCTTCCACTCCTGTTGATTCGGTGTTTATCAACTTACTGCCGCGAGGGGATGCCTCTGGGCCAAATAGCGTGTATGCTATTGCGTCAAGAATGCTCGTCTTGCCTGCTTTGTTTGCGCCGGCGATCGTTGTTACCCCGGCTTCTGGCGGGACAATGGTGACGTGTCGGACTCGCTTAAATTCGTCGATGACGATCTTCGCGATTTTGAGCGGTTCTTCCGGGGTGTACGGCGTAGCCTCACCAGTTGTTTCATTGTTCATTCGTTTTGTCCTTCTTGTTGTGGATGTAGTATAGGCAGCCAAATTCGACGGCCAGTATGAGTAGGAGTTCCATTGTCCTTTCCTATTTGTTGAGTTTCAGATACGAGGTTGTCGATTTAAGAGATCGTGCAATCTTATTTGCGAGGGCCGGGGATGGTTGGAAGCGGCCGTTAATGCATTTCGATAAATGTCCTCCGTCGATCCCCACAATACCGGCTAGGGTGGTGGCCGTCATGTCGAGGGATGCGAGCTTTTCGCGTATGCGCTGGCGGCGTGTTGGTGTCTGTTTTTTCATGCACTCCTTCATTGAGAATGTCTGTTTATGCCATATTCACTTTACGGTGTCAAGGGGTCTATCCAATTATTTTGGATTACTTATCTTTGAAGTGATAATTTGTCTCATAATTCCAGATAAACGGCCCTATACATAGCAATCCTTCATCATGTCTTAGTTGCCAGAATAGTACATTTATTCTGAATAAAACTTTAATTCCGACAATACGCTGTCCGTTGTATCGTCCTCTGGGTCACTTCATTATTTTACCTTTACTTTCTCGAACTTGTCGTAGTTCTTGCAACAGAGAATGCAATAAACAGTCCGTTTCAATGCTCGGTTTCTGCACTCTCCGCATTTCTTGTTTTCTTCTGGCTTCATTTTTCTCTCTTTCCTGTTTATTCCACGCCCATCCAGCTTCGTTCTCCGACTCACATGGCATGTGATAGCCGTTGTCACATCCCATGCAGTCTATCACCCACCCACCTACTAGTTTAACGGCTCTGGTGAATCCTCCGCACTCTGAGCACTTGTCTCGTATTCCGTCTGTGTCTATGCTCATTCTATAATCCGTAATCGAACTGCAATCGGTAGCACGATTGGGCGCAATTCTGGCGGGGCAAAGTGTTATTAGAGTACGTGCTACCGTGTTCATGAGAGACAATCTATACCCTCTGAAACATGAATGCAAGACTTTTGCAAATAAAAGTTTTACTGCCGTCTAACGGAGGATTTGCGTGGCTTCGGCATACGGCGTGTAGGTATTGTTTTGGGCTTGCGGTAGTTGGTGTTCCGGGGGGCTGGTATGCGGCTTGATGATTTTCGGGGGGTTTGGAAGCGGGATGTCTTTTGAGTGGGTTCTAAGTCAATCCGTTTGAGTTGCTTTACCGTGCGTTCAAATGGTAGTCCGGTTGCGGCATCCATCAGCTTAGCAAGGAGTCTATCCCAGTCAGCCCACGACATATCTCTTGTGTCGTCCACAGCGCCCCTGAGCTTGGCTCCAACGTATCCAGCGGACTTAGACGGCTCTAGGATAGGGATAGTGCCTGTACTGCCCCACGCCTTGCCTTCAATGAGTCCCTGAGTGAACGCGGTGACGTAATCTCCAAGAATCACCCATGAATTAGCGTTTCCGAGGATCGCGGCCCTTAGAATCGAGTCCGGTATGCCCTGGATCAAGTCGTCTTCATCGTCGGGCCATGGATCGCCACCAGACATCACGTTGCTGATTGCTTGAAATAGAACGGGAAGCACAAGATGGAACATCGCAATGAGTCTCAAGTTCTGAACCGTGTTTCCGCGGTGATGAACAAGGTTCCTTGTTGCGTCGTTTATGATGCGCTGGTATTGGGACTGTGAAGACTTCCACGTAGTGAAGAGGTTTGCGAACGATCCCATACGGTTGCGGTCTGGCAGGTCCATTTGCCTTGCTGACTGCTGCGCTCGGTGCGCGTCGTTAAGGAATCGAAGCATCGCGTATTTCTCTGGGTTGTTCTTTGCTTCCTGTCCGGCTTCTCCTGATTCTGCTTTTAGGCGATAATGCCGGTATGATGCAAGTCCCCCCATCACGATTGCGCTCTTGTCGTTGATTCGAGTGGGAAGAATAAGTCCGCTGGTGATGCTCTTTAGCAGGCTTTTCATTCCGAGAACGGTAGGCTGAAGTCCTTCAGACATGTTCTGTTCGTATCCGTCTCTTCCGCGAGCCTTCATCAGAGGATTTGCGAGTATCTTCTTTGCAGTCTTAACCGCTTCTTTTGGGTGAAGCATGAAATAGGATGTATGCCAAAGAGCGGGGCCCACTCCAATGAATCCAGCGAAAGCGGGCATTGATACAAGCTGTTTTGTGGATGGCGCTATTCCTGGCAGTGCAATCTTGCTGATGGCAATGTTGCCTCTTATCTTATCCATCCAGCCTATCTTGATGGCCTTTGTAGAGTAGCCTGCCGCTGCGTCGTTGATCTCTCCGTTTATGGATCTTCGAAGCTTTTCGCCCGAGAAGTCGTCAATTATCTGCTGAACGTCTCTGTTGTTTAGAATCGAGCGTGCCTCTTTGATGGCCTGACCCCAAGCTTTGAAGTGTTCGGTCTCGGCAAAGTATCCCATGAGAACAACATCACCGTCCATTGGCTTTGGGGCCCGGTTATGCTTCACTCGTACTGTAATGCGTCCAGATTTGTAATTTCCAGTCTGTCCGTGTGCTTCTGCCATGTCGATCGAGGCTTTCCCCTGCTCCCCCTCCTTCTGGTAGATGTAGAAGCGGGGGGAATAGTTGTCTACTTTTCCGAGTCCTACAAAGAACACGTCCCTGTATTTTCTATCAAGATCATCGAAGCGGTCGTCATTGTTGTAGATTTCATCCATCTGCCATTGAGCCCATTCCATAACCTTGGGCCCAGCAAATGTTTCAATCTGGTCTATGGTGGTCTGAGTCCATCCGTGTTTCTCCATTCGTTCTCTGACTTCAGTATCCTGCCATCCCTGCCACATGTGATAGGCTTCGTTTTTGCTCATCATCATTTCTTCATGTTCAGAGGCTACGGCTTCTTGTTTCTTCAGATTCTTTATCTGGTCTAAGATTTTACGGGTGGCCCTTTTCGTTGCAGGAGTGTCTTTGTCACCTAATTCAGCTATTTTCTCGGATCTTCTGTTGATTTCTCCGGTGATGCTGGACTTCATGTTGATGAAGACTCCCGAATTCCTAACTCGCTTTGAGTTTTTCAGGGCTTGCTTGCGTCTGGTGCTGCGCTTCGTTCCGAATATCTTATCGAATCCGTTCCATGCCGTTTCCATGTTGTTGATTAACGCTTCCGCTTCGGCTTGGTCTGACATTCTGAATGAGTCTATAATTTTACGAGTGACCGGACTCCCGTATATTTCATCTGCTTTGTAGAATCTGGCCGCCTTATCAAGTTTGCCCTCAAAGGTTCCGTCCCATGTAAGAGCGTTGACAAGGGCCATGCGAGTCTTATTTACCTTGCTGCGTTCGGTTCCGCTTAACTCTCTGCCTTCTGGTGAGAACTCTCCACGGGCCTTGTCAACCCACTCATACATGCGCTGAAGATAGTCCTCAAGTCGTATCTTATACTTGAGCTTTTGTCCTTTGATCAGTCCGCTGATTTCGTTTTCGGCGTGAAGCACAACGTCAAGCGGCTGCTCTGCCAAGTTGCCGAATGTGGCAAGCTTTATGAATTCGTCCATCTGCTCGTCCGGGATCGTGTCGACTTCCGTGAATTGCGCCATTGCGTTTGCGTATGCATCGGCTTTCATTGCGACAACCTTGGATATGTCGTTGATGTCTCTCTTTATCTCGTCGGATTCCGTCTTGAGCGTGGCAATCTTCGATGGCATTAGCATCTTCTTGATACGTTTTACTGACTGCCGGCGGTCGTGGTCTGACAGAAGTTTGGTTGCCTGGTCTATGCGTTCAAGCAGGTACTTGGATTTAGTCTCATCCTTCACCTTGCCTGGGATTGCTGAAACGCCTTTTAGTTTTCCCCTGATTTCGAGCGGGAGTGAGTCTTGAATGGATTGGAAGGTCTGCAGTGCTTCTTTCAGTGTTATGCGGTCTTTCTTAACGTCCTGTTTCAGAGCTTTAATCTTCTGCATTGCTTCTGATTTTAGGTCTACGCGCTTTACTTTCTCCTTATCAAGTCTGGTTTTCCCTTTAACCTGCTCTTTCTTCCTTGCCTGGATTACACGCTGTCCGGCTTTTATGCTGGCCTTCTTGCGAGCCTTCTTTGTGCGCTCCTGAGTAGATCCTTTAACCTGCAGGGCTTTGATCTTGGCTTGGTTCTGCTCAATTATCTGCACAAGCCCTGTAAGCCGTTCCATGCGTCTCTTGGCCTCTACGGAGTTCTGTAGGAGTCTGGACTGGGGTACTCGCTTATAAAGCTCTGATGGTCGTTCCATGCGTCGGCCTCGGGCAAAGTCTTCTCTGGCTTTGAAGTCTCTTTCAACTTCGTCTTTCTTCTTTTTGGCGTCTATGTCCTTTTGAACATCTTCTAAGAACGCGGATACCACTCTGACCTTCTGTTTCTTGGTCTTGCCCTTTAGCTCTGGATCGTCTTCGAGCATGAAGCGTATGTCTTCCTGCTTCGGGTTGAAGCGTTGGGATAGCGGGATGACGTTCCCGCTGTCGTCGCGGGTGATTGCTTCGGCTGACTTGATCTGGTTGGGGGCTAGCACTATGGTAGTGTCTCCCTCCGCTAACGTCCGAGATCCACGTAAATCAATCTCTGCAAACCGAGCATTATAATGCAAGGAATCATATCCAGCTTCTCGAAGAGCCTTCTTCAACCTGTTTGCAGGCATAGCGTCTAATGCGTTTCTCAGGTATATGACCTCCTGACCTTCGGAAGGAAACCACCTAGTTTTAGGTGCTATAGTGACTAGCCACTTTCCAAGCTCGCTGTCCTTGGTCACTACTTGTTCCGTGTTTAATGGGTTCTCTGCCTTTATGTGTGCTGACACTTGGCGTTCGCCGTATCTGGAAGACAGTTCTTGAGAATCAGTGAAATGAAATCCGAAAGAAAACATCTCATCTTTCTTAGGGGTCTTCCTTTCCTGAAAAGTGTTGAACTCCTTGGTAGTTCCGTGTAACAAAGGCCCCTCGTTATACCCCGCCCCCTTAGCCGCCTGATCAACCATAGCCTGCAGCTTGTCGGTGTCCTTGGCCTCAACCGCTGCCATGTACGCTTCGTCGGTGGCGCTCTGGTCCTCAAGCATGAACTGCGCTTCCCTGATTGCGTCCAGCTTCTCGCCGTTGCGCTCTAATAGGGCTATCCGGTCCAGTACCTTCTGGTCCCAGATTACGAAGTTGGAGGTGTAGCCTTTACCGATTCTCTCTCGCAGATCTTGCCGTCGCTCTGCCTTGTCCGCGTCCGTCCCGTAGTAGCCTCGCATCAACTCTTCTATGGTGGCATCGACATCACCGTTGTTCTTGTCGAATACGCGCTTCGTCTTTGCGGCTACGATATCGGAGGATCTGCTCTGTTGGTCGAGGTACTTGTTTCCGGGGATGCCTTCATCTGCCAGTTCTTCGGATGCGTCTTGTGCGCTGCCTAGGTCTTTTGACAGCGCAAAATAAAACTCTTGCCCGGTCATCTCGGGAGAATAATAGGAGTATCCAGATACTATGTCCTGTACTGTTTTCGGCTGCTTACTCAACGGTGCATCAAAGTCCAGAAGCTTCGGAATGATGCCATCTGGGATGTCTAGCGTGTAAGTAGTGCCGCCTTTCCATTTTACATCAGTATCAAGGTTTTTGATTGAGCGAAGAAACGTTTCTGTTTTTATTAAGTCGTCTTCATCTTTTATGAATTCGCCATCAATGAAGTACTCTGGGGCATACTTATCTAAGTTCTTAATCTCATACGACAGATTGGTTTTTGCGGTTTTGGCAGCGCCTACCTGAATTGCGTTGATGAAAGACCATGTCAGGGGGTTCTTTGGTATTTCAGAGAACGGAATGCCTGCTATAGCATCAATTACATCCGCTCCGATAAATCCGGTCTTATTACCTGAAAGTTCTTTTGCATAGTATGATGCTACGTTTGACGTTTCGGCGCTATACCATCCCCATCCATACGTCTGAAACCCCTCGCCTGTTCCCATTTTGTCCAGCCGCGGCCGTCCGTGCGGGAATCCTTTCTCTGGCTCCCATACGTGCGGTGTGCCGTGGTGAACCAACATGTAAGCTGGTGGCCCCGTATTCCCAACAGCCTGCATGGCCTCTGAGGATAGCCCCTCGTTGATGTGCTCTATGGCCATGTCTACTTTTACTTCTTGGCCTGCTTTGATGGCTGAACGCTGGTTTACTCCAAAGTGGGTTCGGACTCCACTGAATACGTTTGCGGCCATTTCTTCGGCTATGGCTTGGTCAAGTGCGATTCCAAACGCCTTTGCATTTACAGGCATTCCCGGGCGCGTCTTGGTGTTGCGTCTGGCAACTTTGTTGAAGTGATCCGGATCGGCTTCCATTAAGGCGGCTTTATAGGTTTTGAATGCGTCGCTGGCTGTGTTGATATTTGACTGGATGTAGTCTGCGAGTGCATTTCCTATGAGCCGGAGAATATGGAACGATTCGTGTCCGTGAATCTGTTCGGCTGGGTAGCGAGATTCCGTGTTGACGAGAATTGTTTTTGTGACTGGATCTGTCATTCCAGATAATCGAGGGACGCCTTTTACGGGAACGAGCGTATATCCGATGGCGTCAGTCTTGCGGTCTAGTATTTGCCACTCTGGCGTGGCGAGGGTATCCTCGTCGACGACTGCGTCTTTCCATGCGTTGCGCTCGTCTTCTGTGGCACTCTGTCCCGCATAGACACCGCGTATGCTGGCAAGTTTCCGTTCTCGTCCAGCTCTACGTGCATCGACGCGCCCCCCGGAAGGTTGACGTGCATCAGTTCCCCTGCGTATGTTTTCTTTGGCATTTGCTTCTCCTTGTAGCGTAGGTGATTGCTGTTTGTCCAGCATGTACTGAGGAATTCCCTTGGCTGCCGATGTCCGCATCTTGTCCGTGATCTCAGTAATCTGAACCCCGTTCTGCTCCATGAACGCCTGCATCTCGTCCTTTGTGACCTTCTCCCCGAGTTCTGTCTTGCCGTCCAGCCAGTCGTTGAAGCCGCTCTCTTCCATCTCCTGAGCCTTAACCCCCGGCTGCTTGGATAGCATGGCCTTCATCTGCGCTGCGGTGCCCTTGGCCTGCTTTAGTCCCGTGATGGCTACGGTTAGGGGGGAGTAGTAGGGGGAGCTCTCGTCCGATAGCATGAATCTGATATCTGGGTTGCTCTGGTCAAAGGTTCCTTTGTTGTCGGTAGCGCTCTTGATCTGCGTTGGTGAGACTGGTATCCACGCAAAACCTCTGTGTCCGCCTTCTGGTGTGCCTCCTTCATCAACGATTACACCATCAAAGTCTTGTCCCGTTTCTTCGATCCATTCCAGCAAATCACGGGAATCATTCCAGTCTGGTAATCCTCGCTCTGATAATGGCGTTCCCATTCCGTACTGATTGTAATATTGATCTTCGAAGATTTCTCTGTTTGCATCTATTCTTGTATCAAACGGTTTCTGGATACTTAAGTATGCTTCAAATGTTTTTGGGGCCGTCTTCTCTTTTCTTACACCTGAACTTGATGCCGTTGGATTCTGGTAGTGGTCAGCATACTTTTTGTTTTCAGTGAAATGGGTTTCATCTTTGAATATGTTGAAGTCTCCTTTAGGAGTGCCATGGTAAACCACCATGGGGTCCCCCTTGCTGTCAACGACTGCGCTGTCACCGAACCACTTCTTGAATGCCGCGGTTCCGACTTGGTTATCCTCTAGCATGAACATCGCAACGCCCTTGTCGGTCTGCTTGGTCTTGACCGTGGCGAAGAAGTTATCGAATGCATCCGTGAACGGCTGTACCTCGTCTTGAGTGAGATACGGGTAGAGGTCTTTAGCTGTAGACCCTTCGCTGAAGAATGATTCAATCATGGATTCTGCAAACTCTGAGATGTCGCTTATATTTGCAAGATAGTCGTTTGACTGGTTTTGAGCTGCCATACGCTCTATGACGTAGTTCTCAAAAGCTCTGGCCGTCATCTCAAGAGTCTTGCTGTAGTACGGCTTGGTCCTGCGCGTGTCCAGCAGCTTCGAGCGTTTTGGAAGTCCGCTCTCTTTGGTGGTTCTGACAATTGTACCGAACGCCTGCACAATGTCTTCACGGATGGTGTCGGGAAGCTGGTAGTTCCTGCCGCTCTGCGTACCGGGACGTGATGCCAACTTTACGAGTAGAGATTCGGTGAATGCCTCGGCGCTTTTGCCTGCCTGTTTAGAGAAATAGTAGTCAACACCATGCCACCACTCGTGCGCAAGTGAGCCTGGGCCGTTCTTTTTTGTGAGGTTGATTACAACTGAACCGGGTTCGTAGTGGGCTGCTGGAGCTCTCTTACCGCCCTTGCCTCTGGCTCCGAATGCAAGCCCTAGTTCTCCGTTCAATGAGATTGCCTGTGATGGTATGCCCAATATTCCAGCTAAATCCATGAGGGAGTCGTAGGCATTATCCAGGTCTGACTGTCTACGGTCCTGCTCAACGTAATTTCCGAACTCTACGCCTCTGAATCCAAATGACTCTTGGAACATCTCGGGGGTTACGTCTTTACCATTGCGGTGATCATCTCCTACACGCGGCGAATTCTTGGACCTTCGTTCCTGCCCTATCTTCTTGAATGCCTCTAATCGGGCTGAAATGTCGTCATAGTTGTTCTTCAGGAACTCGCTGGCTTCCTTCTGTGTATCGAATTTGTATAGATCAATGTAGTTCTTGCCGATCTTCTTTCCGATGAAGACTCCTGGCTTGTCTTTGGATCGGTAGGTGTAGGTGGTGAACTTGGTCTTCTTGTCACCTTTAGGGGCGTCGTTCATTAGGAGGTATGTTTGCTTGAATGCGTCCAATGCCTCTTCCTTGGTATTTCCTTCACCCAAGACTTGAGGCATGTTGCTGAATGCAGTCTTATTGCCTTTGCGAGTCACCATCCATTTCGTGACGTTCTCTTCGCCCTTGTATAGAGTCCAATGCTCCTTTGTTAGCTTTATACCTTTTAGAGACTTCTCGTGACCCATTTCTGCATATAGTTCTGCTCGGCTTCCAACTGCGTCCTTCAGGGATGCGAACTGAGGTCTGTCAAGCATCTCCTGCACCTTTTCTTTTATGTAGGTGCCGTCTGCCACGTTTTCAGCAAGACTGCGAAGTAGCTCAACGCCTTTCACGTAGTCTGGGACCAAGTAGGATCTTCTGGGTTTGGCCGGTATTTCGTCTCGGGCTGCCCTAATAAACCCAACGGCCCATGGATCAATACCTGATTCAAGTAGCTTCTGGTAATTGGGTTCTGGCCAGACCTTTGAAAGCGGCTGCGATGCAATGTCCAGCTTCTTGGCTGCCGTCATCACAGAAGCGTAATCCTTACGGGCCCCGCCGATTTTCTCTCCGAAGTCCTTGATCTCTGCTGCTGCTTTGGCCTCAACCTTCCTTGGATCTGGTACTCGGGCCTTGGGCTTGGGGGCTTCCGTTAGATATGTCTCAATCTCTGGTAGTTCGGCTTCGAGTATTCCGCGTTTCTTAGCCTCTTTGTATTGCTCGGCAAGTAGAAGCCTTATTGCTGCATCCTGTGGGCGTGCCTCTTTAGGGGCAACTTCAGCAGCAACGGTTAGGGAAATAGAAATGCCTTCTCGTAACTCTTCGTCTGTTTTACCTTTGACTCGTTTGATGGCGGCACTTGGCAACTCAAACCGGATTCCGTTTTCTTTGTTGATAGTAAGCTGGTCTTTGTCGCGTTGCGCAACGGTTGCACGGTCTTGCGCAATGGTCTGCCGCGCCATGTACTCGCCGCCTTCGGTGTGCTTGGTCTTCTCTGCCTTCTTCCTTGGTGCTGGGACTCTCGCCTTCTTGGGGGCTGGTTTGGCGGGTGGGGCTGGCCTGTAGATGTAGTCTTCTCCAAGCGGTTCGCTGTAGTCGTCAAGAATGTCGCTCATCTTCACTTCAGCTTCAATTACATGCCCGTTTCCTGCATAATCCTGCGCTAATTGTCGACTCGTGGTGACGTAATCTCCGGGGTTTATGTTGGTCTGTTTGATGGGGGCTCCCCTGAATATTGTGACAAGCGCATCGGCCGCTTTCCCTGCCGTCTTGTCTAGAGTGGTCATGTTTTCAGCAAGAGGCATTGTTGCTCTAGCCTCTGGGGAATAGTCGACAAACACCCCGCCTGATGGATTTAGGTCATTAAGCACGTCTGGTCTCGGCTCGGCCTTCCTTGGCTCTGGGACTCTCGCCTTCTTGGGGGCTGGCGTTTCAACCTCGGTTGCCTTCTCTTCAACTGCGGTTGATGCTTGATCGGTTGCTCTGCGGAATCCTGAAAGATCCTCTTTCGTCCTGTATAATACGGTTTCTCCGGTTTCCTTGTCAGACAATTCTACATAGGTGACATCTCTTTTGCCGTATTCGGTTATGGGTTTCCATGATTTACCTACCTTCAGGTTGCCTTCAACTAGCTCAAGAGAATTGATCTCTGCCGGGAACGCCTCAAGATCAATCTTGCCCTGCGCTCTGTCTGCCTTTCCCTCTGCTGGGGACTTGGCTTTCCGCTCGCGGGGGGCTGGTACCATTGATCTTGGCTTGGGTTTGGCTGCTGCTGCCGCCCTCGCCTTCTCCTGCGCGTCATACGCTGCCTTAGCGGTGTCGTAACCATGCTCGCCCTTGAACAGCACTCCTGCCGCCTTTGTGCCGCCTGTGACCTCAATGTCTACTCCGTCCTCAAGCGTGGTCCCGAAGGGCATATCTGCCACTTGATACCACTGGCCGTTTTTCCGGACTAGGGAATCTTCGGTTAATGTGGCTTCGTCTACGGTCTGAGTATCCTTGTCGGCCCGTATTGCTTCGAGGTTGGCCGTCTGGCGGCTGGTCTCCGCTTCCTCGGCCGCAAGCCTCTGGTTCTCGTAGAATGCATCCTCGGATGGCTGGGCCTTGCTCCGTGATGCAATTCGCTCGTCATCAAGTGCTTTTTCGAGTGTGCTTGAATATCCGTTCGGGAGGGCTCCTGCTTCGAATAGATCCTGTGCAACTTGGTCCCACGCCTGCGCTGCTCCTTTTCGGAGCATGCCGAAAAACTGTTTTGGGGTTTCTGGACCTTGCTTGACTCCTCCAAATTCGTCCATGATGCGCTGGCGTAGAGTCTCTGGGGTTCCTTCTGCTTTGGTGGTCCGCTTGCGTTTGGCTTTTAGGCTCTTCTCTTTTGCTGCTGCTTCGTCTGCAAGGCGTTTGTCGGCAACTTCGTTCTGGCGCTCTTTAATCTGCGTCTGAAGCGTGTCAAGTTTAAGGGATGGGTTTTCTACCCCAATCTTCTTGGCTTCGTTGCGCTGCGCTGTAGAGCTCTTGTTGTAGGCGTTCTGGTATTGCGGCCATACTTCTTCGAATGTGAGTCCTGCGGCTAGGGCGGCTTCGTTTACCTCCGTCATCTTCATATCGGGGGTTTCGATGATGGTTGAAAGTTGGGCCTGTGCTTCTGCCGCTGCATCCGCGGCAACGGGTCTGGACGACTTCTCCGCTTCCATCTCGCTTTCTGGAGTTGCAACAGGCTCAACAAGTGGTGGTGCTTCAAATTGTGGTATAAGCTGTTCGGGTTCAATGGTCCCTTTTCCAAGTCCGTCGAGTACGGCGGCGTTCTCGGTGTCAATGGCTGGCGATATTACGGCGCCTGCATCTCGGTCTGTAGCGGCTTGCTGGGCTACTGCTATGTCAATTCCTGGGATAATGCCTTGTGCCGCCTGTTCGGCTTCGTATGCTGCCGTTTCTTCTGGTGTGGCCGTTTGTAGCCCGGTGAGGTCAACTGCTGGTTGTTGCGAGAAGTCAAGCGGGGGAGACATAAGTTCGTCTTCTTGCTCTTGTATGGCTTCTTCTGGGTCTACTCCGAATTCGTTCTGGATCTCTGCGCGAATCCTGTTGCCTTCCTGGTCTGCATAGGTTTCTTCATCAAAGCCCGGTCCAACTTCTGTGGCTGCTTCTGGAATCAATGCTTCCGCTTCTTGGCTTCTTGCGCTGTATTCTGCTATGGCTGTGTCTCGGCGTCTTCGGTCCATGGAGTCAAGAACTTTTGATTGAACCATACCGGCTCCGCCAAATGCTCCACCAACTGTGGCGCCCTGTGCCGCGGCTTCGAGGGCTTCAGGAAGGTTGCGCTTCAGGAATTCTGTTGAGAATAGTTCTCGGTTTTCATTAACAGAGTCAACGGCTGCGGCTTCAACGTAGGTTTGGAAGAATTCGGTGACTCCCTCTGTTCCCATGGTGTCGAGGATGTTTGCTCCCCCTGTGAGCGTCGACATGAATGTTTTGTTGTTTAGAAGCTTACGGGTAATGTTGCGTCTTAGGGCTTTGGCTGCCGGGGATTGGTTGCCTTTGAAACGGCTGTAGATCTTACCGAAGCCTATGGATTCAAGTCTGCCGGCTACGAGTCCTGCAATTACGGCTGGCACTGGATTGTCGTATTTCTCGGGGTCGCCTTCTTCGCGTCCCATTTCAATCATATCGCCATAGATGCTTCCAGTTTCCAGCTTAGATGCGGCTGCAAATGCTTCCGGGGATGCTCCGACAAGAACTTTTGCGACTTTCTTTATGGCTGCTTTCTTGGCTGCTGCTTTTGCGCCTTGTGTTGCGATTCCCTTTGCTGCTCCTTTTCCGAGTCCTCCTCCTGCAAAGGTTGTAAGCATGATATCGGCAAGAACTGGAATCTGAGATGCGACGCCGTTTACTACATATTCTGTGAAGTCTCCTGCGTTCTTAATGTCTCCGAATTTACGGGTGCCTTTGATTTCGTTTGAGACTTCTTCGGCTTTTTTTGCCCAATATCCAGAAGATTCTGTTGCTACGTCTGCGATTTTATCGAATGCGCCTTCGTAGTCTTCAATTCCGTACAGACTTGAGATTTTGGTTTCGAGGGCATTGAATGGCTTTGTGGCCATCTTAATAAGAGCAGCGTTGCCTTGCATGATGTTTGACATCCCTGCGTCAAATGACTTGGCTGCGTCCGTCCCCAGCGATGATAGCCATGAATCGTTGACTACTGGCGCTTCTACTTCGTCAAACATTCCAGAGAAGCGATTGGGGGCTTCGTTAGGCGTTGCGGCGGTGACTCTTGGAGCTGGCATCCGGGATGTTCCGCGTGGAACAACGGGGGCGGTCACATCAACCGGGGTTGGTGCAATTGTGTCCATTACCGCCGATTCAACCTTGCGGGGCTGTGGTATCCCTCTTGGCGTGGGAAACATCCCTGCAAACCGATTTGCGTTTTGTGGTTCTTTTTGATCAAACATTCCAGCGAATCGGTTTGCCATGGTGGATCCTCTCAAATTGTTGGACTATCTCATAAGTTCTGGCCGGCGGCCTCTTGCAATTCAGCGATGATGTCTTCTGGCGCTTCTCCCGCTCTTAATCCTTCTCGAAAGGCTTCCCGCATTTGTGATGTTAGCTTTAAACCAGGCGCGTTATCTCTA
>Ga0307928_10000725_pt1 | contig 24885 bp, 47 predicted proteins | sample AceLakmetagen232_FD_201815 | JGI IMG/M metagenome (GOLD analysis project Ga0307928, IMG submission 201815) | Saline water microbial communities from Ace Lake, Antarctica - #232 | ecosystem: Environmental > Aquatic > Non-marine Saline and Alkaline > Saline | place: Antarctica: Ace Lake... | reverse complement strand
CAAGAAGCATATGTAGGAGTATGGGAACAAGCACCAACTACAACAACACTAGCAAGTGTTGATACAGGATTCGCAGGATTTCAAATAAAACGTGAATCTGGTACTGTAAATATTTATGCACTGACAAAAGAAGAAAACGCTAAAATGACAAGAACTCTAGTAAACACTGTACTTGCTGATGGAGATATTTTCATAATTGATTTCACCACAGGAACAGATGTGAAATACTACATGAGGAGAGGTGGTGCAACTACTTTAGAAGCAACACATGACACTGTTGCAAATATACCACTAAAGGCAAGGGCTTTTGGTGGGTGGGTGTTCAATGGAGCAGGATCGGGGACACCAGCAATGAATGTCTCTTATGTAAAAGCATGGGGAATTTCATAATAATAAAATGGCAGAAACAATACAGCAACGAATCGCAAGATTACAAGCAACTGCTCGTGAAGAGCGGGGAGAAACTGTCAAATTTGGCGAGAAAACATCTGACTCTACTTTCTTCGGACAAGGAACACCAGAAGAAAGCCAATCACTTTCTGAACAATTCGGAGCTACAAGTTTTGAGGGGCGAGATGTGTTACCAGGAGAGCTATCAGGGACAACAAAGAAACTTAAAAGTGGATTTATAACTGCTGCTCAGAAATTAAGAAAAGAAGGAGTTGATCTAACTGCTGGAGGTACAACTGGACTTAGTCTTGAGAAATTTACAGATAGTGCAACAAACAAGGCATTCTTTAATCCTGATGTTCCAGCACCAGGAATAGATTTTGGGACAGAGGGCAATTTAAGACATGGGGAATTCCCAACCTTACCAGACTACAATCCACCATCAGGGAAAAACGTAACAGAAGTGCAAATACTAAGATATGAGGCGAACTATGCTAAACAAGCTGCAGCAATATCACAAGCACAAACAGACAAGATACGTAAAGGAGTCGGAGCAGAACAAGAACGACAACTAGGAGTAGACGCAGAACGAACAGCTAAAGAAAAAGCAGGTAAGCTAAAAGGAGCAGAAGCAATCAACCCAGAGTATGTGAGGCTTACGTCAGAACAAAAAAACATCAACAGATTACGACAGGAACGAGGAGAAGATTTTATACCAGAGACAATCCCAAGTATTCCAAAACCAAAGATAGGAGCGTTTGATAGGAAATCAACAGAGAAATACAATCAAGCTGTAAACCTAATTGAGAGTCAAAACGCTACCGATAGAGCACAAGGACAAGCATTGATGAAAAGTATGCCACTCAGTATGCGAGAAGGTTATAAGAACTGGAAAGCACAACAACAACAAGACGAAGAAGGATTCGGACTAGGGGGTGATGTTATCCGAGAAGAAGAAAAACTCATACGAAAGAATCTTAATATGAATCCAGATGATAAATTGACCTTCACAAAAGAAGGAGAGGCTCTCATTAACGGAAACACTAAATCAGAAGATTCACTAGAACGTGCTACTATTAGAAGCAACAGAGATAAAACAAATGATTTAAAGAAGTTGTCAGACGCACTAGAGTTAAAAATGGCAGCTATCGAATCTTATTCTACTTTCGATGGTAAAATGTCTAAACAGGGTGCAGATGCAAAAGCAAAATCTAAACGAGAATACGATGCTAAAGTATCAGAAGTTACAATAGCTTATGATGAAAACCTAGATGACTATGTGAGAAGCGAAAAGAGCAGAGACGCTCAGGTAAGACTAAAAAACGAGAAGGTAGAAAGCCCAGCAGCACAAGCTAAGCGAACAATAGACCAAGAACGACTAAACGGTGCTACTGCACTACAACGAGAATACGAAGCCAAAGGACAGGAAATCACCTTTGAAGCTGCTATGAATGAGTATAAAGCTATGCAGTCATATAAGGCAGAGGGGAGTCTCAATAAGGGAGAGATTTTCGCACAGAAAACAGAGGAACTAAATGCTATTGTAGCAAGCCCTAGTTTTGATATGGACACTTTATATGAGACAGCTATGGCTAAGTTTGGTAGTAGCTCAGACGCAGTTAATTATATGGGGAAGGTAAAAGGGACACCCAAGAGTGTTATTACAGCACAGAAACAAGCCTCACAGCTTGCTGATGGGTGGACACCAGAACAAATAGATGAAGATGTTAAACTTGGGGCTATAAAAGAAATAATGGACAGACAATTTGAGGGAGATGATATATCTCTTTCTGATCTTAATATTGTTGACGATTACAGAAACGACAAAGACGAGAACGATAGGGATGTTGAACAACTAATAGTTAGAAACGAGAACAGAAATTGGAGTGATGTTGAGGTATTCACACAAGCGTTACTGAATATTGAAGAAAGAGACGAAAAGAAAAAGGCAACTGGTGCAGATCAGGGAGTAGCTTTCACTACAGCTCTAAACGCAGTTGAATCAGAGTTTGGAGACACGGGAGAGAAAGAAGATATTTCTAAATACCTATTCACTAACTTCCCTAGGCTAAGTGCAGGGGGAAGAACATCAATTATAAATGCAACAACACAAGACAAACCACTAGGAGCTACCGCAGAGAGAGCCTTTGACAGTCTGGTATCAGGAGAATACGATGAGGACACAATATTTGATTCTGAGTTTTCTCAAACAATAGTAGATAAAGCAGTAGGAGCTTATAAGGAATACAAGGAGTCCTTACCAGAAGACACTTATTCGTCTACATACACACCGAAGGAAAGAACATTCTTTGAAAAGATAGCTGACAAGTTAAGAAATCCTCTTAAATCAGAAGAAGCTGACAACGAAACTACTACAGCGAAGAAACCCAGAATGACAGACGCACAGTTTGAGGCTTTGTATCGTGAAACATTTTAATAAAAAACAATGGGAACAAAAAATCTGGTAACTCCGAAAGATTTTAGAGTCTTTAGAAATGAAGACAAGTCTCCGTATGTTAGCAGACCACAGTTTTTGTCTACATTTAGAGCACCAGAGAAGCCAAAGGTAGAGAAATCTTTTTACGAGAGATGGTTTAAATTACCAGAAGGATGGCAAGAACAACGTAGGATAGAAAAAGAACAAGATACGTCTATGTTTAGTTTACCAAGGCGAGCAGTCGAAGGCTTTGTTGAAGGGACTGTAGACGCATTTAAGAAAGTAAAAACAACAGCACAAAACCAAATACAGAAAGGAGCTAATCTAGAGGTACTAGAAAGACAGACTAAGTACTTTAGACCAGATACTAGAATAGGAATAGAACACCAGAGGAAACTAGATATAGCCAATCAAGAGTTTAATCAGGCGAAACAAGAAGGATATGCAGCAGTGACAACAGCCGCGATTGATACTACATTTAAAGTTGTTTTCCCTTATGTAGCGCTAGGATTTGAGGCACTACCAGAAGATGTACTAGAAACAATCTCTATTCCAGCACGAACTATAACAAATAAGGGGTATGAGTTTGTTGATAGAATGCCAGAAAGCGATACTAAGAATCTTCTAATTGGAATAAAGCCAGCAATAGAAACAGCAATCAATGTTGCTATCTTTCATGGAGTCGCTAAGGGAGCTAAATTTGGGGCAGAGAAGTATATCAACCCAAGAGGAGAAGCCACAGTAAACAGATTCTTTTCTTATGCTGACAAATACAAAGAAATGCCAGTAGAGGCACAAGGACAATTTAATAGCATAGTAAATAAGAACTTTGCAGAATATAGAACAACAGGAATAAGACCAACGGTTACAGACAAGTTTGGAGTATGGAAATCCTTTGAGAAGACTATAAAAGAGATAGACGCTGATCCTATTATCAGGAATAGCATGAGGGGGCGGATACAATACGGGGAACAAACACTAATACAGTCTCTAGTAGGAGCGAAACCAGACTTCCAAGTTATGCCAAAAATGCCACCAAGTGTTGTATTAGGTGGTGGATTATTCCCAGCTTTTCCAGGAGATGTAAAACATATTTTCTACAAACCACAGAAGAAGGCAGTACAACCTATAGATATAGTAGGAAAACAAGACCCCCTAGTAGTAGAAGCAAGGAAGTTCAAGACTGCTGAGGAGTTTGTAAAAGCACAGCCGAAAGTGTTCCACGGTACTACACAAAAGTTTGAAGATTTTGATTTTGAACTACTTGGGAAGAGTAGTGGAGAAACACCAGTATTTGATTTAAAAGGTACTTGGTTTGTTGACAATAAGACAGTGGCAAAGGGATATGCAGGAGATAAAGGATTTATCAAAGAGTCCGTTTTAGATACTTCTAATTTTCATAGAATAGACGCAAAAGGAAAAACATTGAATGATTTTAGAGACGAAATATGGGAGGCTAAAAAGTTTGTTTCAGAAAACAAAAAAGACGGGTTAGTTATAGATAACCTTATTGATAATTTCGATTTCTCAAAGGGAGATGTTGGGAATCATATTTTCGTAGTAAACAAAAACCAAATTAAAACAAAACAACAACTCACAGACATCTTCAACAAAGCAAAAAAGGGAAAACCGAAAGAAGTTCAATCACTGGGAAAAGAAGCTACAAAATTTAAGACTGCTGATGAGATAAAAATTGAAGGGAAAACATTAAAAGAACATATTGACAGATTAAATGAAGAATTAAATGCACCAGGATTTAAAAACAGAGAAGGCTTAAAAAAAGAAATAGAAGTACAAAAAGGGTTATTTGCTCAAGCTGAAAAAGCACAAAAAAACCCCAAGTATTCTGCTATTGTTGATACTGGACAAGGAACCTCTGTTTATTATTATATTCAGAAGGCGTTACCAGTTGATGATTATACCATCTTTAGAGGGGGCGGGTCAAGATTTGTCGAAACAACAAAAAATATAGACAAGATAAGAATATCAGACCACATAAATCAATCAAGACTCTCTTCTAGTGGTCCACCCGTTCCTGATAATAAAAACTTCACTTCGTTTAAAGATGCTGAGAAATATTTAGAAAAATATAACCTGAAATTTGCAAAGGGAAATAAATTAAAACTAGAACAGGTAAAAACAAAAGAACCACTCACAGACATCTTCAACAAATCACGAGATATAGTAGACGTAGATACTAGAGCTATTAAAAAGTCAGGAGCAAGAAAAGACTTAACTACTGGTGAGATAAGTGAGAAGGCTGGGATAACCAAACAGCTAGAAGCAACAGTGCCAGATAAAGACCGATTAGTTCAAAAAGTTTCATCTAAGGAGACAGTAGCACAAAACAAAGTAAAAGTCCATAACGGAACGCAAGATATTCAAGAAGTGAAAGGAACATTACCAACAAAAGATGTTGAAACAATTAACGAGGTACCAGAAAAAGAACAGAAGCTATTACTGAAAACAGAGCAAGAACTAAAGCAAATAGGGAAGATTGATGAGCTAGATGAGCTATCTACTAGGAAGATCAAACAAACTAAAGAAGCACAAGATTGGGCTAAGTATGCCGAAGACAATCTGAACGATAAGGATATACACCCAGCACTACTACAGAGGCACGCTACTATGACAGCAGAAAGAGTAGCAGAGTTCTTAGATGGTGGTATTGGAGGGAGAGCATACAGAGAGATGATAAAACCTGTCTATGACAGTGCTGTTATTATTAAGAAAGAAGGAGTTAAAATAAAAGAAGAAGTAGAAAAATTTGGAGTTATTGAAGGTAGTACAGATGATGTAAACGCTTCATTATTTGCACAAAAGAAAATAAATACTGCTAGTGATAAATCAGAGGGATTAGCAAAATACACAAGAAATAAATACGATGAGTTCTTAGAGAGACTAAATAAGACTAGGAAGAAACTAGGGGTTGAGCCTATCCCTAAAAGAGCAGACTATATAACACACTTGAACGAGTTAAATGTATTATCAGAATTGTTCGGTGGGATAGACAGGATCACTGTTAAAAAAAGGATCAGTGAGATGAAATCAGAGCTATTAGATCAACACCCTGATTGGACAGAGGCAAGAGCTTTTGACAGAGCCAAAAGAGAAGTAGAAGGATTAACTGGAATCTCACAGTATGTTGACGCTAGACAACCAGTATTCAAGTTCGCTAAAAAGAGGCTAGGAGATTGGGAAGCCAACCCTAGTGTTCTACGATCATTAAATTCTTATTCTGATTCAGCATTAAGATATATTTATCAAGCAGAAAACGTAGCAAAGAACAAAGCATATAAAGACTTCTTACCAGCTAACTCAAGAGAGTTCATGAGACTATGGAACTCTGAGCAGGTTGCAGGTAGAGTGCCACCAAGCACGATGTCTCCAACAACAAAGAGAGCTGTTAGTGCTATAAGAGGTACTATAGGAGCTAATACCATACTAGGGAATCTAGGAACAACATTTATGCAATTAACATCTTTCCCACAAGTTGTAGCATTTGCAGGGGCAAGGAACACAATGGGTGGTGTTGTAAAAAGGATATATAGTTATCTCTCTAATGGAACAGGGATGTACAGGTTTTCTCGTACAAATGCACTAAGAAGTTTGGAAACAGATATAGGATTGGGGAATAGTATCTTAGACGAATCATTACGATCACTAGGGAAACTAAAAGGTATGAGAGATCCATCAGCTAAATCAAGACAGGCTATCCATTTTGGGAGAAGGTTAGCAATGACCATAATGGAAACAGCCGACCAGTTTACGGTTGGGGCTACATTTGAAGCATTCTATTCAAAAGCAATAAAAGATGGAGTTGATCCTCAAGAGGCAATGGATTATGCTGATATAATGACAGGGAAAACCCAAGCTAACTATTTTAGAGAAGCGTTGCCACTATTCCTAAACACTATTGAAGGTAAAACATTAGGGCAGTTTGGGACTTATGGTATGAACCAATGGGAAATGTTTATAAAAGATTTTGGGAAAGAATTTAAATATAACGCTAAATCACCAAAATCAGTCAAGAGTTTCTTCAGACAATTCATTAAGTTCTTAATCGGTGCGTACTTAGTAGACTCTGTTAGTGAGAAAATATTTGGAAGACAACCATTTGACGTAAAAGACTTAGTAGATGAGGTTATCTTGTTTGCTAAAGGAGAATCAACTATCGGACAAGTAGGAGAACAGGCTAAACAAACAGTAATAAGCTATGTACCTTTCTTGAGTAGTGTTAAATTCGGATCACTACCACCAGTAATAGAGTTCGGATATGATATAATACAGGCAACACTAGGAACAGGATCTGACTCTGAGAAGTCGTTTGATAACTTGAAAAGCAAATGGGGGTTCAATGTATTATTGCCATTTGGTGGTAATCAATTAAGAAAGACCCTACAAGGAGTAGAATCTGTAACCGATCTTGATCTACCATTAGCGAAAGACGTAACTAAAACCTCTAGTGGGAAAGTAAAATATGAGGTCGAAGGAAAAATAGAAAAGATAAAGGCAATGATATTCGGTGGATATGCTACAACGGAATCAAGAGAGTTCTACGAGGCAAGAGATAGGGGGGTAGTCGGGAAGGCTAATCTAAAAGATGAACTAATAGAGAATGGCAGAAGTGATAAATCTATGAGGATGTTCAAAAAACTTCAAGATGATGGAGTGTATTCTAAACAAACAAAGGAATATACTATATACAAAAGCCTAAAAAAGGATGGTGATACCAAACCAAAGGAAAATAGTAACCTTTCTGGCGACTTCCAAGAACTCCCAAAGGATGAACAGATAAGAAGAATCAATATCCTAAAAGGGAAAGGAGTAGATATGCTACAAATTAGAAAATTGTTATTAGGGAGATAGTTATTTCCTTCCAAACACTCCCTTATGACCCCACTGCATTAGTCTCTGAACTGCTTTAGAGTCTGTTTTTATATCCATAAGCTCTCTAATATCATTAACTTGTTTCTCTGTGTCTGCCGTCTTCATGACTCTGTATTGCTGTTTCATATTTCTATTATACTAAATCAAGCTCAATAATGCAAGCTATATAAAGGAAAGGAGTATAATATGTTTTTAACCAAATAGTATGAAACTATTACAATCGTTCTCGGAGAGCAACAGCTCTAAATTTATCCATTGGAAAGACCCACTTCCAACAGGTAAAATAATTCAGAGTGGGGAAGAAGGGAGTGGATATTTTATGGCTGATGGAAAACAAGTCATTGATAAATTTGGAGACATTACACCATTTTCTTCTGGTTCAGTTTATTATGTTGATGGTAATTCTGGTGATGACACAAATAGTGGTCTGAGCTGGGAGAAACCTTTCAAAACACTTGCTTATGCGTTTGGCGTAAGTCATACGGATATTGCTAGAGGCTCTGATAGAAGGGCTAGACGAAACAGAATCTATATTGCAGGTGATAGGTTTATAGAAACCCTAGTGGCTTTCCCACAAAAAACCGATGTTATCGGAGTAGGTTCTTGTGACAATTTCCCTCGTGCCTGTATAAGAGGTAATCACGCTCCAGTGAATACTGCTGTAGGAACAAGATTCTATAATGTTCAATTTGAACCAACTACTGCTGCTGATATAATTACACTAACAAGTGCAACAACTGGTGTAGAAGTTCATAATTGTGACTTCGAAGCGAGTGGTGCATTAATTGCTGTAAGTGCTATTGATGTTACAGGACATACTTGGTTTAAATCTATTGGATGTACTTATAGTGGTGCGTTTACTGGACCTGTTATTGACATAGGAGCTGGTGCTGTTGACGGAATGGTAATTCAAGGGAATACAATCCAAGGTGGTGCTAATGATGGGATTGAAGTTACAGGAGCAACTACAGTAACTACAGGAAGAATGGGCTTAATTGCAGACAATTATATTCAAGTAGCAACTTTTGTTATCTTAGATGGTAATGATAATACCTTTAATATAGTGAGAAATAGATGTATTTCGGCAGGTGCTGAGACAGCAAATGCCTATGAAATTGATGAAGGGTTAGCGGTAGATAACGTTATTACATATAATGATGGAACAAGTGTAAGAGTTCCAATTATACCTTCTTCTTAATATGAACTTATAAGAGTCATCAATACTGGTGGCTCTTTTTATTTGACATTTCGGGCTTAATTAGTACTATTATATCATGGATAAACAAACCTTACAGAACATCTTAGTATTTCTAGCTCGTGTTGAGCTAAAAGGCAGCGAGGCGGTTTCGCTAGTGCAAGCACAACAAGCTGTATCAGTAGAACTAAAGAAACTTCCTGTAGAGAAAAAAGAGGAGAAGGAAGAAAAAAAACCAAAGTAAGCGTACTTAGTTGGAGAGAACATCAAAGTATGCTATAATGCGTGTATAATTTAATTATCATGGCATACTTTCCAGCATACAGTCCAGTCGGAGAAATCCGAGCCGCAGCAATACTTACCAACGCTTATGTTGTTGCAAAAACATTCGGTGACCAAAACTCTGCCAATAACAATGGGGCAAACCCAACAGAGCTAGAGACAGACAACGAATCAAGCGAACTCGTACTGAGTTACACCTACACCAAGGGGTCTTTAACTTCGGTTAGTCTAAAAGCTGAGTTTTCAGCAGACGGTTCTACTTGGTTTCAAGAACAATCAGAAACAACCTCAGCAGGAGTTTCAACGTTGAGCGACAGGACACACTTACTCACAGGAGCAGCAACAGCTCGTAAGGGGTCTTTTACTATCTCAATGATCGCTCCGTTCGTGAGAGTCTCAGCACTAGGTAACGGAACAGTTACAAGTTCCTCACTCGCTTTATCAGCACACTTTATTAGGAAATTCTAATGCAAGAACAAACATTGGCTACGATTGAAGGACTGCAGGATGTAGAAAAAACTCTGGAAGTTAGCATTGCACAGAAAAAAAAGGAACTAAAAGAGAAGACTGATATTAAGACAAGCACCGAGACCCTCAAAAAGAACAACGAGGAACAAGAGAAAAAGTCTGACAAACTACATAATGAGATTCTCGATCAAGAAGATAAACTAAACAAAGTTACAACAAAACTGAAAGCATCCTCACAAACATTAGCTGGACTTTTAGTAGAGATCCCAGAACAAAAGGTCAAGACTACAACAGAAGTAGACGGATTAAAACAAATAGTCGCAGATAAGAAGCTCTCACTAGATAAGGAACTCTCAGATTACGTTCTAAAGCTCCAAAAAGAAAAAAAGGTATCAGTAGACGAACTGGAAACAAAGACCGCTAAGGCGAAGACAGACAACAAGACGGCAACATTAGAACTATCTGGTGTTAAATCTTACTTATCAGAACATAAGACTGAGAAAAAACTATTAGATGAAGATGTTAAAGTATTAAAAGCCGATAAATTAAAACTACAGGGGGATGTAAAAGTATTACAAAGTGATAAAGACGGATTCGATATGATACATGGAGATCTAGATATTGCAGAAAGACAAGTAAAAGAAGCCAAGCTAAATTTAGAAAAACTAGACTCTGATTACGATAAACGCAAACAGGCAGTCACAGACGAGAAAACTGATATGGAATTAAGGGAAGACTGGGTAGACGCAAAAGGAGTTAGGTTAGGAAAGATAGCTTCTGCTATAGCAAAAAAGACAAACGACCCCTCAATACTTAGAATGTTAAATGACTTTGAATGAAAGACAACGCACCATCAAGCACTCTACAGGAGTTCCAAATCCCGATACTTATCGAGGACTCAACAGTAGATATACTGACAAATCCGAGTGGAATAAACTACGGAACGAATCTTGCTGTAACTGATGATGGGGATGGTTCGAACTGGATAGAAACAGCTCCTGAAGAAGGATTTATGATATGGGAGATTCAAAGATTATGAACACTCAAATACAAAAATATCTAAAAGAAAAGAAAGGATTCAATTTCTAAATAGATGAAAAGGCAACTGCAATCATTGTTTTTGTAGCTATTATGATAATGGTTACACTCATTGTTTTATTGAATTCTTGAGTTTTTCATCAATCTGTGGTAAAATACGAGCACATGTTCAAATTCAAGAATGTAACCGAACTACGTACAACTATCCCAGCTTCCGTAATCGCCATATTTGCTATTCTAATGGCTTTTGGAGTTGTAACGCCAGAGGAGAACGATGTAATCATAAAAAACTCCTCACTCGTCTTAAATGGGCTATTTTCACTATATCTAGCTTTTACTAAATGAATGACATACAAAAACTACGTGAAGAAACAAACGCTAAAGAACATAAAGCGATCTTGGATTCTATTAAGGATATGAAACTTAGTTTAGTAAGCAAGAACGAGTTTAGACCCGTAAGAAACGTGGTTTATAGTATGGTGGTAATAATAATGGCTTATGTATTAGAGTCATTACTAGGCACAATAGTACAAGCAATGTCCCTTGCATGATTGAGTTTATTCTTCAACTTATCGGATTACGAAAGTGTGGGTGTCAAGATGAGCCTGACTCACAAGACTATGCTTTCAGGGGAACTGACAGACAACGCTACCCAAAGAGGGTTGATTTACTAAATACTTATTATCAAGACCAGAAAAACATAGGAGCATGTACAGGATTCGGAACAACTCGTGTGTGGGAAATACAATCAATTATCAATAAGAGGAAGAAGGTCTCATTTGACGCATGGAAACAATGGAATAATCAGAAACTAGATAATACGGATATTACAGACTCATCAGGAGACACCTTACAACACGCTGTGAAGGTTCTTAAACGAGTAGGATTACAAGATGTGATAACTGGTAACTGGTACAAGCCTTTCACCTTCCACAGAATAGAATATTATGAGATGAGAGAAGCACTAGCCAATCATCAACCCATAATCACAGGTGCTAGAGTAGGTAGCCCCATGTGCGACAAAAACCACTACTTTATCCCAGATGGTAATAGAGGTGGACACTGTATAGCCATTATAGGCTATGATGATGAGAAGCAACACTGGATATGTCTTAATAGTTGGAAATGGTTCGGATGGAAACGTACAGGCAAATTTTATATCAAATACGGTGATGAGAATAGTTTATTTTCCAAATACGTTCTCAATCTCAGCTAAACAACAATTCTTATTATTCATAATATCTCGTTTGAGTATCTTTAGCTTACATTTAGCGGTGTATTTAGGACAGAATCGCCAGTTCAAGGTCTGAGTTATTTCCATCTTTGTTCTAGCGTCTATTGAGGTTACTTCGTACTTTGGGAACGGTATTTTTAAATTCATAGCATTTCAAAGTTTAAGATTATTCTATCCCCCTCTGTCGTAGACCACCAGTCTACAATCTCCATATTCTGTACCTTGGCAATATGGTCTGCCTTAGACTTATATTCATCTAACTTTCTAAAATCTGGAATTGTAAATTGATGTATTATTTTAGTTTATGCGTGATGGTCTACAAGTTTCCCATTTTTCCTTCGTACATATTTACTTATGCTCCCATTAGACTCTATAACAAAGCCTTCTACTCCTCGTCCAACCGTCCCTAGGTATTCATCAAATAATTTATTCAATGATTCAATGTCTGTTTCGTTCGTTACCGCTACCGATGGGACTATTTTAATACATTCTGGTATCACTTGACTCTCAAATGGATATTTAAAGTATTCATGTATATAATTGATGTTTCGTATTTCATACTCTTCATCAATATTAGCCTTGGCGAATATAAAGAACCTTCCAATATCACCATACTTTAATTTTCCCATTCCAAGCCATTCTCCGAATACACCGCTCCCATTATGCAGGTCTTCAAGGGACTCCTTGTTATCTTTTGCCCAGGCTCTCAAACCTTTATATGCTATATCAGAATCTCGTAATTCGCTATAGGTTAGAACATTCTTTCTCTGTGCGAATATCAACTCATCATTTAGTTTAAATATTCCAAGGTTCGAGCCGTCCAGTTTTTCAGTTATTGTTGAGCCATTAGAGACTCCTATTCTTTTTGTCTTCGGATAAAGTGTTTTTTTCATTTTATAAGGTTTTTAATAAACTTCCACTGGAAAGAATTAGAGTTTCTCCAACCAGACCAGTATTTTCTATCAACACACTTATCTAGTTTCATACAACTATAAACTTCGGCGAAACATTCATTATAAGATGAGTGTCCATACCGAGTAGCGCAAAAGGTTCTACGATTACGATATGCTCTTCTCCAGTTTCTTTTCTCTTTTTTACTGAGACTCTCAAACACCGAGTGTCCTGTTTCGTGCCAGATTACCCATTGTTTTGTATCATTTGGCAGAGTAGCCAGAACATATACAGTTTCACCTGCTGTTATTATCCTTTTAAACGCCCTGTACGGTCTGTTAGGTACTTTTTGGACATCATAGTCCACCTTGGACATATAAAGCCCTCCTGCTCTATTATATCCTTGTTCTGCAAACCAAGATTGTGGTTTTTCTTCTACTGCGATAGCGAATGTTGTTGCTGTAATGAACAACCCGAGAACGAATATTATTCTGTACATAGTAATTAGTTATTAGGTTTAGCTCTTTCTCCTAAAAGTTTAGAGTATGCAGGATTTTCATAATTCTTGTCTATCTTTTTATTCTTCTCTGTTTTTATGCCAAGCTCTCTCTTGGACTTGCCGAGACTGTGATTCCATTTTTTCATAGTTTTATTGAGGTTTAAATCCAGAAGCCTTACATCGGGTGCAGATATATCCATTAGTGATACATCTATCCTCCTTTTTCCATTTGTGTCCGAATATTTTACAGAGGAGTTTTTTCATTTTGAATAAGATAAATCACGTCTACAAAGTGCGAGTTTTTCTTCGAGTTCAATTGTATCGCAATTTGATTCACATGGAATGCACGAAGTCCAGTTCGCACAATCTGATCTCAGGTTCACAGCCTCTTCAAATTTATCATCACACCACTTTCTGACCTCAAAGTCTTTATCTGCAACTCTTTGTTTACAAATATCTGCTGTGATAGTTGCGACTTCATCAATCTTGTCTCTATTATACTCATAGTTTTCTTTAAACTCTCCTACGGTTATTCCTGCTACGAATACGATACAGATTAGTACAGCGTAGCCGATTGTTTCAATTTTATTATTCATTTTTATTAGTTAGAAATAAATTAAGCTCTGCCTGCCTCCTCTTCACTAGCCCCTGTAATTTTACACCACCTGCCCAGACATACCGAGTCCATAATCTGCTTATTCGTTCTGTGTTTCCTTCGTGTATAATTTTTTTAAGTTCTGAGAAGTCAGAGACGTTGTAGTAAATCGAGGTCATAGCAGTCATTTGGTTTTTAGTAAGTGTAAACTCTTTGCGTATTACGTCCTGAATGGCTCGGATTTTCGATGTAAGCTCTTTTTCTGCTTGAGCCTTCGTTATATGTACTCTTCCTCTTGCTCTGAGTCCGTAGCCTATGCTTTTGTATTTTCCGTCTTGATATGCTGTTGCTCTGAATCCTTCCCATTTTTTAATAAACGCTAAAGATTCGAGGACAGTTGAGACTTTTACTGTCCCATCTAAAAACAGAGTTCTTCTGTGTCTTTTGTAACATCTTGTCCTTCTTCTCTTTTTAGTGCTGCAAGAAGACACCTAGTTGAGTTGAACAGTTCTTGCTTGTGTTTGAGTCTTTTCTCGATAGAAGTCTTTTGTGTTGTAAGAAAATTTACATCTTCTTGATACTCTCTTAGTTCTCTTTCAAGACTATCTTGATGATTGAACATAAGACCAGTAGCCATTACTGTTGCTCCATAGAGAGCAAAGAAAGCTCCGATACCGATTAGTAGTTTTTTATTTTTTTTCATTTAACAATAATTAAGGATAGTATCTTTCTCACTTTTTGAGAGTTGGTTAAATTTTAACCCTCTAAATTGAAATCCATTTTCTATATAATCTTCCTTTCCTTCTTGTTCTTCCTTTCTCATTTCTTGTTTTGATGTTAGTAAGTCTACTGCGTGCAACGAAAGCCGATTGTAGTTATTCATAGTGTAGTTGTTACTTTTTTGCAGAGTACCCGAGATAAATCAAGTTAGAGTTTGTTGGCTATTGCCACTCGGTTCTGATTTGTCGATTCCATCATACAGGAACATTGAACGAAAGTCAAATCTTTTTCATACTTCATTTCTTTCTTTCATTTTCTACTTGACTTTTTCATGAAGAATCGCTAGTATGGGGATACTTAATAATTACACATGAACAAAAACGGAATACAGTCCTACTATACAGACGACGAGCTGAAAGAGATAAATGAGTATCTTGAAAGGAGGCTAAAAGAAACTCCAGACATAAGATTAACAAAGACTCACTTACAGAAGATAGGATTTCTTAATCACATACGCAATGTCCAATTATGATGAAATGATCGCTACCGAAGGTTCTGAATCTGCCTTTATAGGAGAAGAAATAGAAGCAAAGCTAGAACGTATAAATGACTTACTTACTGATTATGACTATACACCAGATGAATAATAATATCGGCAACAGAGAGAGCCGTCCATGGGTTAGTGAGCAACTGCGTGGTAAGTTTGGAAAAAATGCGAGACGATGGAAAGGTGAGCTTGCTGGATATGTTGCGAAACACATGTGGATGAAGAAGCATCATGGAAAAGCAGCTAAATGTGAAAATGTTATGTGTTCCTATCCAAAAATGGTAGACGTTGGTAGGAAGCTACTTAAAAAACCATCTAGATATGAATGGGCTAATATAAGCGGAGAATATAAAAGAGATGTTTCTGATTATATTCAACTTTGTCCATCGTGTCACAGAAAATTTGATATGGGGAAAATAACTCTTAACCAAATAAAAAATGGGGAATTATAATATTGGCAATCGTGCTATAAAGTTTCGTGCTCCATATATTCAAGCTGAATTTGAATGGTGCTATTTTGAACTAGGGGATCTTGATTGTAATTATGACGGAAGCTGTGAGGTTGATTTAGAAAAAGCCTGTCAATACACAGGCTTAAAAGACAAGAAAGGAGTTGAGATATATGAAGGCGATATTGTTAAAGATGTTATGGGTGTGTGCTCTGTAATATGCTTCTCCAATGGCATATTTTGTGGCAAATGTATTGAGTCTGAAATGTCTGCCTATCGTTGGAGAGAAAGCGAAATAATCGGTAATGTGTTTGATAATCCTGAACTACTAAAATGAAACTAATAACAATCGTATTCGAGGACAGCTTTGACGCTGAAACCTATCTAAAGAACGCCATAATGGGAGTAAAGATAATCCCAGAAGATTATGGAACAACTTTTGAAGACCTTAACAACGCTAAAATATTCTCATGATAACAATAAAAGGACAACTACGGCTACATAGAGGACAAGTAATACAAGATCCTCCTAAACAGATAACAGAAAACGAATTTTGTAGAGCAATGAGATATAGAGCAACATACCTAGAACCAGATATGACAGCACGAGAATTTAGAGACGTATTTAATAACTACGGAATGGTATGAAAATAACTGAAATCACGGCTTCATTCGGTAAGACGGTTCAAACAGAGCCTTATTCTCCTGCTAACTGGCACTGTTCAGTCAAAGCAGAGGTAGATGGGGATATAGAGAAGAACACAGCCAAACTCTTCGAGATGGCAAAGGATGGAGTAAAGGCACAAGTAAGATTTTATAATGAGAATAAGAAGAAGTTAGAAGAAAAAGAAAGAAAAGAGAAAGAAAAAATAAGAGACGCTTTTGCTAAAAAACTAACTCCTATACAAGGAGAGGGGAGATATGAAAACCGTAACTAATAACTAATTTTTAATCACTAATAAATATGTTAGAAAAAATCAATCGGCTTCGGGAACTTTCAGACCAAATGTTTACAGAAGGGTCTGCTATAGAGAAAGTAAGAAACTCTAAGGAATATCAAGAGCTTGCTAATGAGATACAAGATTTACTTGATAAACAACACGCAATGCTACCAGACAAGGTTGCTAGTTTAGAATATGCAGAACTTAAACTGGAGATGATAAAAGAAATGAAGGTGTCGAACAAGTATGACTATGAAGGGATTATCGCAAAGTTCACAGAAAAGAAAGAGGTTAATCAAAACAAGGTGCTAGAAGTTATCGGCGGAGACTTCGGAATCTTTCAAGAATTAGCAACAATATCACAGGTGAAACTAAAGGACTTTGCTAAAACACAAGTAGGACTACAGAAACCACTTATGAATTGTATAGAAATAGTATCAAAACAAATCAAAGACATAGAACTAATAACTAAATAACAATGAGACATATAAACGATTACAAAGTTCTAAATGCACTAACCATTAAATCTCTTGAGGAAGATGTTAAAAAGCACCTAGAAGATGGTTGGGAGCCGATTGGTGGAATCGCTATAGAAAAATTTGTTTATCACCAAGCTATTACACTTAACCAATATATACAATGATAAGAAAAATCACAATCGAAACCGTATTTATAAACACAGAGAAGGCAGATAAAACACCCTTTATAGATAAGAATGGAAACCCCTTTAAGATGGTAAACATATCATGGGAGGGGAAAAAGGCATCAATGTTCTGTGGAAAGTACCAAGATAAGGACTTAGAAATAATAAAGGGATGGAGTCAAGGAGACACAGTAGAAGTAAACCTCGAAAAGAAGGGAGACTACCTAAACTTCACACTACCAAGAAAAACAGACATCTTAGATGATAGAATGACGAAGGTAGAGGAGAGGCTGGATAGGTTAGAAAACGGTCCTGCTGTAGAGCCAGATATTATCCACACTCACAACGAGAACAGAGAACAACAACCTATTGAAGAGGACTCTTCAGAATTACCATTCTAGCATGAATATAATATGTTCCGTTTTCGGTCATAAACACAGGGTTATAAAAGTATTCAACTGGGAGTCGAGATGTGTGCGATGTACTCGGTGTAAACAAATATGGGCGATGAACGATAGCACTAAATCGCTTGTTCTGTGGAACGGAGAGTTTTCAGAAATGTACAAATGGTCTCCGTTTGAATACGATAAAGACTTAAAAAAAGAAAAATAAAATGGAACCTGAACAAATAATAAAAGACGCTATGAAAAAGTATAGCGAAGCAGAAACAAACTAATTAAAATGAAACTACAATTTCCCGCTTACTTTGAAAACTACACTCCTAAAAAAGATGGGAGTATAGGATTAAGATTCTCAACACAAGAAATGGTTGATGAGGATATTCTCAATATCCATAGAATGAAGGGAGGGTTCGGGTGGTTATTATTCGCTGAGAACGAGTTTAGCGAGAAAGATATACCAACCTTCCAAGCAGAAGAGTTTGAGTCTAAGACCCCATCTAAAAGACTCCACAATACGCTTTATGTATTCTGGAAAACCTATAAGGAAGGAGAGATAGAATGGGAACAGTTTTATAAGGAAAAAATGGAAGGAATAATCAATGAGGTAAAAAAAAGACTCCCTGCCAAACCCGATGACTTTAAAAATCTAAAATGACTACTCAAATCGCTTTCGTGGAAAACTGACTCAAATCAGAGTCAATAACACCAAGTAATCTCTCTACAATAATAAAGATGAGTGATGGACGTATAATATCTCACTCCTCAATAGATAGACATTGTAGAACCCTAAGAAAAATTGGAAAGGCTTCAAGTAGTCGCAATCCAAATGGAACAGTAACCTTCTATAGGCTCTTAGAATTCAATTACACAGCAGAAGAAACAAAGAGACACGCAGACTACCGCTCAGAGCCAGAAACACACCCACTGGCAGGTTTAGTACAATCATCAATTTTTTAACCAAATCAAGATGAAATATTTTATAAGTTACCAGCTTCAGAAAACCAGGTATGGTGAACTAATTGTTGGAAACACTTGTGTTGATGGCAAACCACTAACAACACATAAAAGGATAACAGACTTGGGAGAGAGTCTAGAAAAGGAATACAGTGTTGATAAAGTAATTATCACTAACTTTATTAAATTGTGAATAAAATACCAGAATATCTCGAAGATTGTCTCGATGGACTTACTCCATTACAACAAATGGAATCCGTAAGAACCCTAAGGCACACCCTAAACATAAGTGTTCCAACTCATGACGGAATAGCTGAGTGGATTGATTTGAGGGATGAAATTAGAAGAAGATATAAGAAGATGGAGTGCCTATTTATTATAATGGATACATGAAAAAAGGAGATATTGTAAAAATAATCGGAGGAAACAATGAAATTGGACAACCAACAATGATTGGAAAAGTTGGGGTTATAGGTTCGGTTGAAAAAAGAGAGTATATTGTTCGTGGCAAAAAGACAAAACAAGTTCAAGTTGATTTTGAATCTGGTGGACATTTATTTAATGATTATCATTTGGAAATCGTTTCTACTTTAAAAAAGAAGAAGAGAAAAATTGAAAGATAACTAATAAGTGCTATAATATAATCATGAGAGAAAAAATAATACAGGACGGAGCAGAAGAATATGTTGAAAAACTAATATCAACGGGAAAACCATATAAGGTTATTAACCCTATGGAATACCAAGAGGAATTCTGTCGGAAACAACAGGAACTAATTATGAACGACGTGAAAGAAAGACTTGCTAAATTCGATAAAGAGTGTATGGTAGAATCGCCCTAATGGAAGCTTGGGGTATATTCATAGCTAGAAGAGCCACTATGTTGTGGCTTTTTTGGTAAAAGTTTGTTTTAAAACTGAATCTGTGGTAGAATTGGAAATGAATACTTCACTACTCACAATGGACAAAATATCAAAAGAACAAATACTTACTGCGGTGACTGCGTGGTATTTTGACGATTTAGATTTTATTGAGAAGATAAACGACATAACCTTTCACCAAAAGAGAAAGCTACAAGCTATCCATGGTTCGAAACCAAACATTACTCCACTTTTTACTAATACCCCTAACAATGGCAGAAAATAAGAAATCATTCGTGCTTTATGCAGATTTAATTCATACGGTAGAAAAAATGCCAGACGATAAAGCTGGATTATTATTTAAACATTTGCTCGAATATGTGAACGACAAAAATCCTGAAACTGACGACTTAGTTGTAGAATTAACCTTTGAACCGATAAAACAACAGCTAAAAAGGGACTTAGAGAAATGGCAAGGAATCAAGTCTATACGATCAGATTGTGGAAAGCTAGGAGGCAGACCAAAGAAGCAAACAAAAGCAAATAAAGCAAAAGGTTTTTTAGAAAAGCAAAGCAAAGCAAAAAAAGCTGTAAGTGTAAGTGTAAGTGTTAGTGCTAATGTAATAAATAAAGAAAAGATAAAAGAAAAATCTTTTATCGAACCCAAACAAATAACAGAACAGTTTTTTAAAAACAAAGAGTTTAGAGAAAAGGCACTTATTTCCTTAGCGGAAAGAAACAAAATAAATATAGATAAGTTGCGTGCCGAAATTCCGAGTTTTATTTCTTATTGGACGGAACGCACCCAATCTGGAAACAAGGAGCGGTGGCAAGAACAAAAGACCTTCGAGGTTGACCGCAGAATAACCACATGGATGAGAAACAACTTCGGAAAAAAGAACTCCGAGCTAGACGAGCTATATAAAAAAGTAAAATTTTAATGGAACTATCAACACTGGTTACAACACACGGAATCTTCTGGAGCGAAGGCAAGGAACTAAAATCTGTGAAGGTTTCAGAAGAAGAAGCACGAGTAGCAGAAACAGCATGGAGAGCTTGGCGACCTGTTCCTGTTCCCAACAAGAAGGATGATGAACGAAGCTGTATGCTTTTGAACCCACAGAAGATAGATACTATTAAACGATATAGATATATAACTTAATAATAAAAAATGAACTGGAAAGAAAAATATCTAAACAAAGTAACTTGTAATGACTGCTTAACGGTTATGCGAGAATTGCCGGATAATTGTATTGATTTGGTTTTGACTTGCTTTTCATAGTTAGGGGGTGTATAATATAAACATGAATAAAGATATAAACGACTTACAAATAGGAATTGCTGGGGAATATCTTGTGTGTGCCGATTTAATACTTAAAGGATATACGGCTTATCCGTCAGGACAAGGATTACATTACGACATTGTTTTAGACAACGGAAAAGAACTATTAAAAATACAGGTAAAAACCACAAGAAAACCAGTCCCAGTCCCACAAAGAGTAAAAAGAACAGATAAGTATTGTTTTAATATTCGTAGATGTGGAAGGGGGGGCAGACATTCCTATAAGGATGGCGATGTTGATATTTTTGCCCTAGTAGCTCTTGATTCTCGCACAATAGCATATTTAAAAAATGAGGAAGCGAAGCAGACAATGTTTTTCATACCAGAAAACAAAGAGGCATTAGACGTTAATCGAGGGATTCAATGTAAGTTGGGAAAATTATCAGATTATAAAATAGAACAATGCTTAAAATAGAAGAATTAAATGGAAACTGGGACACAGAACTAGGAGAATACACCCCAAACTATCACAACGCAAGTCATGGGGAGCGAGGAAGAAGAACCAAAGAAGACTGTCTTGACCCAACCAACCTACAATTTCTTTGTTTTTCTTGCCACTCTAAGGAACATAATATAACCGCAAAAAACAGCGAATGGCTGAACTAAAACCAAGATGGTATCAGTATCCAAAACTCTTATTGATGGGATTTATTGAAATCAGAAGAGAAGAAAAGGAAATAAGTAGAATAATAGACGAACACGGATTAGCATATTATTTGAAACACAGGAAGAAATGATGATTAAAATAACACTCCCAATGCCGGTGAGTATAAATCAGGCTTATGGAACAAACTGGAAAACCAAACAAAGATTCAGAACTACAAAGTACCTAGAATGGATAGAGAATGCGGATAGCGAGGTTTTAACGCAAAAGAGGTATAAGGTAAGCGGAAAAGAAAAACTAGCCGTTAGATACCAATTCTACACCAAATGGAGAAACAACGATGGAAGTATCAAAAAGAAGGATGTAGGAAATTATGAGAAACAAACATCAGATTACTTGTCTAAGATCATCACAGGATTAGACGATAGGCAATTTTGGAAGATAGAACTAGAGAAAATCCCCTCTAATCGAGAAGTAGTAGAGATAGAAATAGAGGAGATTAGTTGACTTTTGACTAGAAATCACTACTATAAAGATAACCGTTGTAACACACGGTATAAAAAACCTATTATCATGGACAAGTTAAAAGTACAGCTCGTAGAGTGGTTTCTTGAATTTACTCGTTTTTCTCGTATAGAAGATTTCATACAAATTATAAAAGACACAGATGAAGTCTTTATAATTAAACTATACACAAAAGAAAACAGTTATCAGATAAACATACATCATCACAAAGATAGAGATTATCTTGGTGCAGGGCTTAGTGCTAGAAAACCAATAGCAGGAGAGGATTGGACTCGTGGAAGGGACTGTTCAGATGGCAAATTTTGCAAAGAAACTTTTGATAGTATAATTAGAGACATAGTTAGTGCAGAATTGGTGAAAGTTATTAAACCTAGTGAGTTTTGCAATCGTACGGACTTCATAGAAGGAGACAAAGGAGATAGGAAATACAAAAACGACAGACATTTAAAAATAAAAATAGGGGAACGTACTTTCATTGCCGATAAAGACCTAATATTAAAATGAAAAAGGAAAGAATACAAGAACCAATTTTAGACAGTTTTATGCTCTATGTATATGACTGTACTGCTCCTGAGCTTAGAGATTGGGTATTGGAAGCCTATGAATATGACATTGGTGAGATGGATAGTAGAGACAAAGGACAGTTCATTCATCTTGACGAGCAAGGAACTGATGAGTGGATTGTCTGGGCGAATAATCCTGTTAGCTTAGCACACGAGATAATACACTTTGCTTGTAGTATATTCGGATATCACGATATAGAATTCAACGATAGTACCGAAGAATTGTTCTGTAGGCTACATACTTATTATTTCGGCAAGTGTTTGGAAATATTTAATAAAGAAGAAAAGAAAGAAGGATTGACAAAGAAAAAAAAATCCTAATAGTATTAAGTTGAATATTCTGTAGAAACGGAAAGCGGAACACTATCAATCAATACAAAAACGCTAATTCCAAAGTATTACTCAGTATCTCCTCCTAACACAAAAACCAAACTTCAGTATTGTAGGAAATGTCGGGGTGTTTTGGAGATATAAAAGATTTGACTTTTTTTAGCATATACGCTAGTATAAGTCCGTACAGTATGGCTACTATAAAAAACACTATAAAATGAGAATAAATTTAATGACAAAGAAGAACTTCGCAAAACTACAAAAGGTAGCAGAATCAACTATTTACCGAAGAATACAAAAAGGAATACTAAATGAATATAAAGTGCCTCACAGAATAACCACTTTAATGAGTGAAAAGGACATAACAAATTATAAATGAAGACAAATAAAATAACCAGAGTAGAAGTAATCAGCCAAAATGGTCGTGATTATGCAAACATGTCATGTGAATCAGTTAAAATTGAGTTACAGGATAGAGATAGAACTCTAAAAATATTCCTCCAAAGAAAATGAAGAAAATACAAACCGATTACAAAATCAGAGTAACTCCATCTCAATCAGAGGAGATAGTCGAGATAGCGGCAAGACAAGGGTTTAATAGAATCAATACTCATGAATATTCTCTTTTATATATTTGGGAGAATACAAAAATGCTTGTAAATGGAAATAACGAAAGAAATTTTAAAGAAACCACTTGTGCTACAGAAATCACAGCAGAAGAGTTCCTAAAACTTTATTCTGAAAATACCGAGAATGCCGGTAAAGATAAGAAGGGGTCAATTCCCGGAGAAAAGGAACGTGCTCCCGACATCGGTAAAACGATAAAGAAAATAGAGCCGATAGCTCCTTTTAGAGATTTCAGTGCAATTACCGCTCAACATCTATGGGAAAAGCAATGTGAAATAATAGAAGTAATAAATAAATAAAATGAAAATTAAAAATAATTGGCAAGAACTTCTTTATAAAAATGCTTATGAGAAAAAATGGGAAGGAGAAATATTAGATTTATTATTCAGATTTATGAAAGAAATAATAATACCAGTAAAATTTTCTTCAACACAAGATACTGTTTTAGATTATATAGAAGAAAATTCGCCATGCAGATTAAAATATACAGAAATTGGAAAAGCTGTTGGGATAAACCATCCACAGAAAGTAAAACATCATATTCAAAGACTTTCCGCTTCTGGGAAAATTACAATAAATGAATGTATGATTGAATTTAACCCCCTTAACAAATAAACTATGAAGAAACAATGCGAAATAATAAAAGTAGTAAATAAATTACAATGAAAACTGAAAACACAATTTCGACACCACAACAAAACCACACTGGAGAACTGCCAGAAAAGAGTCAAAGATGGGAAGATGAATTTTTTGAGCTATATAGTGAGAACAGAAAGAATTTAAGTCCTATGTGGGCGATAAGATTCATTAACAAATTACTCAAATGAAAAACCCAACAAAACTTAAACACATAACCTAATTCTTAAAACCCTTGCTTCTCACAAGTAAAAAGAGAAAACAACCATGAACAACAATTCCTGCAATTCCTGCGATTCCTGCAATTACTGCAATTACTGCGATTCCTGCAATTCCTGCAATTACTGCAATTTCTGCAATTCCTGCAATTCCTGCGATTACTGCAATTCCTGCAATTACTGCAATTCCTGCAATTCCTGCAATTCCTGCGATTACTGCAAAAACTGCGATTACTGCAAAAACTGCGATTCCTGCAAAAATCTAAAAATGACAGAGCGTAACTATTTCTGTTGGAGCGAAAAATACAACGATAAAGATTCTTTTCAGAAAAAACGATACAGGGTGTTCAATGTAGAAGTAAGGGAAGAAGAATATAAAAAGATTAAAAAGATTTATCATGAATTAGAATTTGATGAAAATGAATCATACGAAACTAGATTCCAAACAGCGTTTAAAAAGATGTGGGATAAATTATCAGACAAAGAAAGACAAGAATACTTCGATATTCCTCATTTCGATTGGAAAGGATTTACATATATTACTAGAATAGGAAAAGAAGAAAAGAAAGAAGAAATGACATTAAAACAAATCATAAAAGAACTCGGTA
>Ga0307928_10000723_pt1 | contig 24912 bp, 41 predicted proteins | sample AceLakmetagen232_FD_201815 | JGI IMG/M metagenome (GOLD analysis project Ga0307928, IMG submission 201815) | Saline water microbial communities from Ace Lake, Antarctica - #232 | ecosystem: Environmental > Aquatic > Non-marine Saline and Alkaline > Saline | place: Antarctica: Ace Lake... | reverse complement strand
ATTTCTCAATTACACCTGGTAATAATTCTGCTTCATTATCCATTGGAGCTATATCAGTTGTTGTTCCAAAATGTCTCAATAAGGTGCCATCAATATCACAAAATATTGTACTTGCTCTTTCAGTTTCTCTAATTTCAGTTTCCTTCTTTTCCGTCACGTTTTCCCTTCCTTTTTTATTTTTCCTTCATTATTTCTTCGTAATGCTTATTTTGTTTCTCTTGTTTTGCAATCTTTTTGAAATGTTTCAGAGCAAAATTCTCATCATCAGGAAATCCTGCATATGATATGAAACCATCTAAATATTCATGCACCTTACGTTTTCACTTAATATTGCCATTATTTTTATAAATTCTTCATTGTCAATCAGGTCAATTAATTCTACCTCTTTCATCAACTCTTCAGCCTCATTTCATAATATGTTCAGTGGTTATATTGTCAACTTTATTAATTCTTGGTAAGACTAATACATCTATTTTTGAGTTCTCTTCAATCAATTCATGTAAATTTTCCATCAATACATCGTTAGGAATTTCATCAGCATCTATATTGAATACATAATCTTTAGTACATTTGGATGTCAAGTAATTTTTTTGTTGTGAAAAGTCGTTATTTAATTTATTTGTAAAATATAATATTTTTTGTGAGTTGAATAGTTCTTCTAAATATTTATTGACTTGCAATTTTGCATCAGACAAATCATCTTCAAAACTTAAATCTTGTACAATAACAATTTCATCACTTGATTGTTTATACTGTAATAAAAATTCTGTAAGTTGTTTAATCTCTTCGTATTCGTCATTTACTAATATTGCATAAGATACTGTAACCATATAACCTCTTTGTTTCTTTATTCTTTGTCTTCTTTTGTACCTTGTAAAACCACTTTCTTCTCTTTTAACTGATTATCTCTTCAATTACTAACAATTGCTCAGGCCGTTTCATCGAATGGAGCATAATTTAACAAGAATTCATGCTTGTTTATATAATATATATTGCCCGCATCATCAAAAAGTTTAAAATCATTCTTAAGTCCAATAAATTTTTCACCATTTCTATCTGTATACTCTTCTCAATCATCAGTGACCTGTTTCGCTTGTACAAACTTTATTTTACGAATGAACACTCCACATTTTTCTTTTTTCATAACTTATACTCCTAAATTATATATAATGTTGTTTGATCTACTTTTTTGCCTTTTACATTAAAAACCTTCACTGAATGGAAAGTTCCGACAAATCTACCCGTTTCCTTTAAAAAATCTCTTAACTCCATAATTGCAATATGAGATAGTTCATCCTTAACAATCATTTCTACAGAAAAATGTTTATCTCCCTTTGAATCTTTTTTAATTTTAATAATTTTACTAGGCGTTTTATCGAAAATTTTGAAGTTACTCATTTGATATTTCTCCACTATTTTTTAGGTTTACTTCATTTATAAACTGTTTTTGGTTTGTAACCCTTGGCAAGTTTTTTAGACGTTTTCGTGTCCATGTCTTTAAATCTATAATCAATAATTTTAACCGCAGAGATTCCTTTGAGCGAATATTGTCTGTAAGGATTATCATCTATTTTCTTTATGAATTTTTTCAATCTTTTGTGATAGAACTCATATGGGCGTTGAATGTCAACCTTTAATTTAGGCAATCTTAGTCCCAAAAGCTTTGACGCCTTATCAGATAATGTTACCTTAACCATTTTTGCTAAGTCATTCAATTCCGCCTCTGATAAAACTCTTAATGCCAGACCATGCAAGTGATTTTCTCATCTTGGATTAAGTACTAAAACTAATGGTCTTGGCTCATGAACATCCTTTCCTCTGTAATTAAATCTAATAATTGTGCCAGCTTCTATTTTTAGCTTCGGCATTGCCGCCTCCTTAATGATATTTTTCTTATGAGCATTTTCGTAATTTGGCACTCTAGCAGATTTCTTGTGAGCATTTTTTATAGCATTAAGCTCTCGTTTATCACGAGTGTTCTCTCTAACTTTTGCTAATTGTTTTGTGGACAATCTTTTTGCTTTACGACCTCGCTTACGTACTGTCATACTTAATCTCCATTAATTAATTCTATCATTTCTTCCGTTAATACTACGCCAACTAATGGCGTTCTACATGCTGGACAAAACTTTAATGACTTTACATCTGGATGCAATTGAAAATTACAATTTGGACAATATTCAACAAATGAGTTTTCTTTTAATCCTTCTATTCGTAATTTTTTAGCTCTTGCTTTGTTAAATCTTTCATTTATATTCATTTTAAATCTCCTCTTACTACTATTAAATATAACTTCGGGCAGATTATTATATTTTTTTTATTCTTTATTTCATAAGGTTAAATGTATAACTCTGTTCTCGAAAACAACAGCTTCTCCAATTAACTCTTCATATCTAATCTCAATCACACTGTAATCACTGCTATAAATAACCTTTTCTATAAACTCTGCGTCTAACTTTTTGCTAATGTTCTTGCTGGCCTTTTCTGGTCTCATTACAAATAAATCGTCATCATCATCAATGAATGACGCACCTTCTTTCCTAATAATATCATTTTTGATACTTTGTCAAGATTTAGGTATGTCGTATATGTCAAGTCCAGTAATCTTACCGGTACCCTCAATAAACACACCGCCTACTTGATTCTCAATATAAGGTATATTTTTCATTGCGTCTTTAATTTTATTTGACATATCATCTAGAGCACCTACTAAATCATCCTGTCTGTAAGTATTTGATTTGTCAGTTAAATGTGGTATTTGCATATTGTTGTTATCACAATCTATCGTGAAATCACCGGTAGTTGACGCATATGTTACTTCGTAATTAATTGGGCTATAATCAGTAAATACGTTATGACTTATGTTACCAAGTGTAATATCAGTATTAATTGTTAAATTGTCCCCACTACAGTTTGTAGTATAAACGTTTATAGATTCTCACGTTTTTAATTGTTTAGTTAAGTCTATTGTATATGGTACACAACCGTCATATTTCATTATCGTACTAGCTGAAATTCCTTTTGTTTGATGAATACATCTAACCGCAACATTTAGACTACTATTAGGCTTTACAATATGCCCGTGAATGACTGCTCTCTCTTGTGTACCACCACTAAAGATTGCACCTCTATTAATGTATAAAGGCATATCTTCGTTATTTTTTACATTTACAAGATCAATTCGTCCTGTATCTTCAATTATTACATTTTTTGCTTCCGCAAGTGTAATATAATTTCTTTTTCAATTTACTTCTCGAATTACGGGAACTATAACTGATAAAGATTCTTCCCCAAGTCTATGTGGTTGGTCATAATGAAATCCATTATTTTCCTCCACAATGTCTTTGATAAATTTTCTAATCATGTCTTTCTCCTTGTTTTTAACTTTAATAATCTGCCCGAAGATTATTCATAACCTGTTTACTCAATGAATCGTTTGAAGAACTCAGTTGAGTACTTCTCTCCATATATTGTAAATGCTCTCGACTTTTCTCACTGATTTACACGTTTCATTTCACTATCTATCGGCTCCGTGAGCTCTTTTCAAGCATTAACAGATATATACAAATCAGCGTCTTTGAATATATCTGAGTCTAATATAGTATGTAATTTCTTCTCACATATTTTACCGTATATTGTGTATGTATTTAACATCGTTCTCCATATATTGTGTATTTTCTTGCTCGCTCTTTATCTATATTAAATCCTTCATGTCATCTAACAATAAACTTTGTAAAAGGTTTGAATGTATCTAAGTCATAAACTACAAAACTACAAAACGCATAAAATATTGGGATATTTTCTGTAATAATATTGTTAGTAATTTCCGATATTATTTCGTCTCAAGGTAACTCGTTCATATTATTTGTATAAGTTTTTAAATTTCTTGCTTGAACAGTATAAGCATAGATACATTTTTCTGAATTAGCTGACTCTACTCCTGATGGATAACTCGCCTTAATATAAGATATTTTACGAAGATCTAGTTGTCTGAAAAATTCTTTCGTTTCTGACTGATTTGCAGCATCAATCATAATTACCTATCTTTATGTGATGATATAATTCCACCTAGTTCTTGACAAGCATCGTAAAACTTATTTTTTCTAAAGTGAACTGCGTCTTCAATTGCCAATCTATTTGAATAAAACTCGCCCTTTTTACCTGGAATTGGATATTTTTTTTGTTCATCTTCTGAAATTTCAACAACTTTTGCAACTGTTCAATCTCACTCGTCCATAGTATCATTCGGTTCTGGGAACACCATTCCCTTGCCTGTTCTTAGCGTAGATAAAAATCAGTATATATTTCTTTTTTCATCTAAAAATTTATTATCGTTGATAAATTCTGGCGTGGAAATCATCGCCTTCTCAAGATATTCAGATCCAGGAACCAAATCACTATCACTCGTCATTCCACAGTTATAACATAAATAACCCGTTTTTCCATTGGGATAGTTGTCTTCATAACAAAAATTAATCTTACATACTGGACAAATTATCTTCTTCATAGTTTCCTTTTGTTCTGATTCTTTTATATTCATTATTTTGTCTCCTTAATCATAGTTGGTTTTTTTAATTTTTTAAGTTTTGGTAGTTTAATTTTAACCTCTTCTGGAAATTCTGGCAAATTTGCTTCTAAAATTTCAAATAATTTATCGTCCATTTTTTCTTTAGTAAATCTATCATTAATTATATCTGCTTGTTTCTTTGCTCTATCTAAATAATTATCATAATTTTCGTAAACATCTTTCATTGCTTGTGAGGCATAAAAATAATTCACATAAAATCACTTTGAGTCTTGCATAATAATTTTTTCTCAAACTACGGATGAATCAACCTGTTTTAATTCTCCTGGTAATAAAACAGAGTATTTATTATCCAAAAAATCAATATGACCCGATCAATTTGATGTGATTATTGGTTTTTCAGAAACGGCAAATTCAGCTAGCGGACGCCCATAACCTTCTCCGTGAGTGAATGATACCATGGCTTTAACTTTTGGATGATTATATAGACCATTCATTTCGTCATCCGTTATATTGCCGTGTAATAAATATACATTTGGTAAATTATCACTTTTTCTTATTATATTTATTTTATTTAATATTTCTTCTCTATCTAATATTGAAAATGTTGCCCCACTTGTTTTTAATATTAATACTGGTTTTTTAGTTTTACCTTTGAATGTATCACAAAAAGTCTTTATTAGCATTCCTACGTCTTTTCTGTCATGTCCTATATTACCATTTAATCAATGTCCGACAAAAAGAAACGCTCATTGATCAGGAATTTTACTCATCAAATCATCAATTATTGGATAACGTTCAACACTTTTCTTGTAAATATTCTGATCAATTCCTTCAAATAAGATTTCAATTGGTGTTTTTATTTCTAATTGTCCAATATCTTGACCTGTTCGTTTGTCTTTCATTTGATAATCCGTCTGTTCAAATACTGACTTTGAGTGCATTGACGTTGTTATAATTAGATTCATTTTATTACAACCTTGTATTCATTCAGGAGCACACTTTGTTGTTTCAATACCAGCAGTTATACCAATATTATATTTTCCCATTGGATTAAACTCATTTGGCACTGTAATTTGAATATACAAATCTGGCTGTCTATTTAACTGACTTGTTAGTATTCTATTAAGAATTTCATCATCCTTACCCTTTACTAGTGCATTTTTCGGTGTGTTACCTCACATAGTATCTACAATTTTAATATCTCAATCTGGATATTTTGAAATGATCGCTCTAATGAGGTCTCTTGAGTGACAACCATATCCCGAACTGCTGGTTGCCGGTGCCATTATTACACATAACATATTATTTACTCCTTACTTCTTAATTTATAAATTTCTGATTTTATTCTTGTTAACTTCTCTCAAAAAAACTTTGTATCATCGAATTGAAGCTCAATATTTGATAGATTGTCTCCCATTAATGCCTGTTTCTCGCATTCTATCGCAAGAATAAAATTTTTTTGAACTGTATCTAATTTTTCATATAATCTTGACATTTCCATTATTGCTCTCCTATTCATCGTCAAATTGAATTTCTTCCCACAAACCTCTATTTCTACATAAAGTCTCGTATACATCTAAATATTTCGCATAAGTCTCAGGGTCCAAACTTGCTTGACACATTACCGTAAACGCTCGTAATAAATGATTCTCGATATGATTAACATTCTTCTTTTCTCTTTGTTCCATACAATTAACTCCTCTTTTTTAATCTTCAATTTTAATATTACGTTCTTTTAAAATATCATTTATATCTCTATCTTCATTATTGACATCATAATCATTAACTAAACGTTCTGTTTCGGCGATTGTCTGTTCTTTCATCTTAGTTACTTTTTCTTGTGAAACGGGATTTATTTTGAAAAATTCTACAGGCTTTTCTCTCATACGATCAAAGGCTACGTTCTTGTGCAAACTTGCTTTTCTATGATTACTATTAGCGATGTCTGCTAATACTTTATTTCTATCACTATCTTGAACACCGTAGCCTCGTAATACATCATTCATCTCAGTAATGTGCATTATTCTTTCTAATTCAATAATTTTATCTTGTATTTTATTAATCTTTATTGTGCCCAAAATAGCAACATATTTTTTATATAGAAAATCATTACCATAAATAAAAGATTTCTTTCAATTAAACACATTTATTATTTTGCCTATTTCTCTTTCTGATTTACTTAGCATTTTAAATGCCAAATCACTAACTTTCATTCGTTCTAATGATTTTAAACTTTTTAATTCTTGAATATTCATCGCTTTTAATTTAGGGACTCCAACAGTTCCTCTTCCTATATGTGATATTGCAAAATATCTCAGGGCTTTTTTTATCATTGCACGTTTTATAGAATATGATACTCAATATATCACCAACATTATTACTAACGCACTAATTATATAATTTAACATAATTTGTCTCCTTTTATTCTCATTTATTATTTGTTGGATTATATAATCCTGTTCTTTTTTCTTGTTCTTTTGTTGTTGCTTTGTATAGATTTAATCTATTTCTTGGTTTTCATTTTGATCAAACGTAATCCATATCATTCATAAATCTATAACCCATTTCTTTTGCAGACATACCGCACTCTTTTGACATCATTCATTCTCTACCTTTTAGAGCGGCAGAACGTCTTTCAATTCAATCCATATCATAAACGTTTATTAATTCTTCTCAAATGTCTGCCTGACAAGCTCTGCTGTCATAAATATAAGGTGTTGGAGGTGAACCAACAAGATTCATTTGCGGCCATATAGGAATTGCTCAGGGTCCGTGTTTGGTATATTTTTTATCAGAATTTGTTGGGTGATACTTGTCAAAATCAATTCACTCTCCGTTTTCATCTTCAAATCTACATTGATCTTGTAATCCACCAATAGAGTTTAAAATCGAGAGTGTTCCAGCCATAACGCTTTCTGCCGTAGCTAATCCAAACCCTTCTGCCGATGAAACTCCCATGGTCACGTCTGCCATATTATATAATAAGTTCATTACTTTTGGAGTTAGAGCTTGATGAAGAAATTGAACATTATATTTATCGCCGATCACATCTTTATGTACGGTTGGCAAATCAGTTCCGTTTTGATCTACTGGATGTGTCTTGTATAATAACAAACATTTTTTCGCCTTTTCTGGTCCAATTTCGTCACAAAAAAACTTATATGCCGCCATTAAATCACTAGGCATTTTACGTCTAATATTTCTATTATTATATAGTATTATAAAGTCATACTCTTTATTTTTTAATATTGTATCTCTGAATGCCGTATATTCAGAATCGCTTTTGTCAATTGGTTTAAATATGTTTGAATTAATTCCATGTGGTATGTACGAAATATGCACAGGATGATCAACATAATTAGGCTTGTGTGATTTTACTTTCTTATTAGTCTTACTCTCTCTATCAATCTCAATATAATTTTTATCACCCAAAACATTTTTCACTATATTATTTGTTTGTTTTGAAATATTCATGATTAAATCTGATGATGCGTAGAATTTTTTGTTATAGTGTGGGTATGGCAAATCGTCTCATATATTGTAATAAAAAATAGGAATTGTTTGTCTTATCTCATGTTCCATAGAATACAGCCAACCTCAAAATCTTGGATCTGTATAATGTAATATCGCATTTGGCTCTTCTCTTTTTATGAGTGCTCTGAGTGTATTTGGATTTCCATAACCCTTATTTGGATAAACAATTACGGATGCCTCTGGAACTCCCGTTTCTTTTGTTGTTGATTCAGATATATCTATAATCTTGCCACCTTCTGGATGATTAATTAATGCACCTAAATTTACTCAATTAATATAATGACAAGTTTGAAAAACAATCTCCCTTCCCATTGTTGATATGCCTGAATGACTTCTTATGTCATCACACAATAATAATACCTTCTTTCTTTTCTCTTTAGGAAGAACTTCAAATCCATTTCTGATTTCCCCTACTTCTCATTGCTTCATATAACCTCTCCTTGCATTATTTTTATTTTTTTTCCAAATATATTATAATCATTATCGTCTACATTCTTGTGAATTTTCTGCACAAACGTATCGAAACGAGACAATTCGCTCAGAAAAAGTTCAATCTTATATCTATTAATATAATCAAATTCAATATTATTTATAAAATTGATCGTAAATGTGAAAACTAACTTTCTATCTTGTTTAGTACTATTGTCGAAATAATATTTTGTTATTTTGTATTTTTTGTTTTGTATATCATGTTTCATAAAACGCTCTAACATTGTCTTTTCATTTAGACCTTCGTCCGAAAAGGAAAGCGTTAGAGTTATTATTTCACAAGATACTCCTCCTGACAGACAATTAACGACATTTCTGTTTATATTCCAATCTTCGTCAATATAAATTTCCAAATCATCTACGGCGATAGTTGAATCTCTTCTGATTGCTCTAATCATCCATATAACTCCCAATTAAATCATTGTAGTCTTTATTTAATTTCTCCATTAGTGACATTGATAAAAATGAAGATAAAGAATATCGTCTTCCATCCAATAATGATTTGCGTAATAAAAACTTTTCAATGAAAGCTTTCTCGGTTTGCGTAACCTTTATTTGCAAAACAGAATCCTTAGTTTCCTTTTCCATGCATTAAACTCCCTAATATTTTACGTATTAATATATTATTATATTATATTAGTATATATTAGGGAGTTTTATTTTTCGTTATTTATTTTATTATAATTGATTAATTCCATTAAAATAAATCAAATCGTAATCAACTTCAATATCTATCGTGTTTGCTTCTTGGTAAGGTTGTTTGTCCCAATGAGGTTCAAAAATATTTTCATCATATTTGATTCCTAATAAAAAATCACCATAATCAAACCCAATTGCAACTTCATCCGAATGTCCTACTAATAAATTGAATTTGTCCCAGTTAAAATCACCTTTCAATTTAAAATTATGTTCCATTATCATATTAGTTTTAATATCAGCATATGTTACCAGGATTTTTTCAATATCATCTTCGTCACAACATTTATTACCATCTAATGATATATTAATGAATTCAGATTGAGCTTTTAGATTTTTCATTTTAGTATTAATCACAAGTTTATCGTCAATCCATATTTCAATATCAAGTTCTTCATCCAAATACGGTCCATTAAAAAATGATCTGAGATTATCAGTAAAATACTTTTCACTTTCAAATCCAATAATACCATCATTTATAGCACAGAACCATGCCTCTTCTTTCGATATTTCCTCGAATTCCTCGAACTCTTTAATGTACCAATAATCTTCTTTACTTATCACGCCTTGTGTTAATTTAGCCCCGTTACCTTTAATTACTATTTTGCAATTTCTTGTATTTTCTTCATTAACACCTTCTTCATTCTTAAATTCTTGAGTAACATCTTTTAATTTCATTGTCATAATATACTCCTTTAGTATTTTGATGCAATTATAAATAATAATAGGGAGGGTGTCAAGATAAGTTTCGCACACTCCCTACTTCGTTAAGTCAATAGCATTATTAATTTTACAATTTTATTATACACATTCGTTCGCAGGCCCTTCTTTACTTTGATTCTGACATGACTCGCATCTTATGTGTGACGTATCTGGCGTCCCACACCCATCATTAATATCAACTTTTTTACATTTAATTTCTTTATTATTTTGTCTGGGCACTATAATTTTTAACAATCCATCGCTTAATGTTGAGAACGTTTCGTTCAAACAATATAATTCGGGAAGTTTCCAACTAAAGGTGAATGAACGTCTTGTTATACGTTTGTATTCGTATTTAGTTGGCTCAGACTGATCGCTCGTTTTATTGTACTCTACTGTTAAAATTGGTCCTTTTGTAAAAATGTTAATGTCTGATTTGTCTGCGTCAAGCACAACAATTTCAAAAATTTTTGCATCATCTGTGTTGTAAATATCCATTGGGTAAGCAATTTTTGCCTCCTCAATGGGCGTGAAAAAACTATTTCTATTTCTAAAGTTTCTAAACGATAACCCTGGAAACAGTTCTTCGTCAATTGAATTTACTATTTCAATTAAATCTCTCATTCTAATACCTCCTAAGATAGTATTTTTTGTATATTAACTTAACTATTTTTTAAATCTGTTTCTGAACTCTTCATTATGTTCAAATATTCCATTAATTGCTGTTGCCATTAAATCAACAAAGTCTTCATTATCATTTAACTTCAAATATACCTTGCCCAAAATAGCATGTATTAGTTCGTGTCAAATTGTTTGTCAAATACTACCTTTATTAACTTGTCCTTCATAAACTCTAATAATGGAATCTCAAGAATCAATTTGCCCTCATAAAGATTCTCGCTTTATATGATCAACTTGTGACGCTTTGTCATAATATTTCACATTATATAAACTATTAAATACCATCACTGATTTTGGAAATTCTATTCTATCATTTATTATTTCATTATTTATTAATATATCTCCAATTCCCATGCTAAATAACAGTAGATGTCTTTCCTGTATATCGTCTTCAACTATTTTTGAAATATGAAATTTTTCAACAAATATTAACAGCAAAGAATCTCAAATTCTATTTCAAATTTCAAATTCGGTAGATGGACCCTTAAAAATTCTTATTTCATTTTTTCAAAAATCAATCTCTTTTATTTTATTGTGTCGTCTCAAAACACAAACATCCGAGGCATCATCACAATATACGACTTTATACTTTTCGTCCATAACATTAATTTCGGTTGGCAATTTACTAATTGACATAAACAATCTCCTTAATTTAACTCTTTATACTATTCAAACACTGAAAGTATGGGTGATTCTTTTACATATTTTACAGTAAAATCATTGTAAATATTTTTAATCTTTGCTCTTGCTAATTCTTCTGCATTAGAAATTCCACTAGCCTTAACCAAAAACTTTTCAGTACGCTTTCTTTCTTTTAAATTTCCCTTTGCATCCTCTACTTCCTCAACATAACTAATTCCGATTTCATAAAACATCATAACTTGTACTCCTTTTGTTTTGTATATTATTTATATATACCTGATATTACTCATAACACTGATAAAAAGTATTTCTTATGAGCATTTCTTTATTTCATTTTCCAACCACTTTTTAATAATATCTGCATGACATCGTTTGGGCGTACATCAACAAAATAATCTAACCTTTCCATGATAATTGTGCATTCTAACAATTCTGTTTAATTCTGAAATAAAATTTATATTATTATTTTTGATTTTTTTTAGAAAATATGCATCATACTTATTACATACATCATTACGATCGTTTTCATTGTCCAATACGAATGGATTTCCTAATATTGACGCTCTGTCAACTCTGATGTCATATTGCTTTGTTGGCTTTGTAACTCGCATATTCATTAATTTAATCACAATCATTCCTTAAATTTTCAAGATGTTCATATGTTACATATTTGCTGTAGATTGTAACATTATTATTTATCTTTGTTGCCATTATACAGCCATAAAAGAAATTACAGTTGTGAACTTCATTATATAATTTTAAGGCTTCGTTTTTATCTTTTGCTTTAATTATATCATAATCATTGTACATAGTTTCACAATCTCTTCTGTCAATTGATGTTGCTATCAAATATTTGTTCATAATTACCTCTCTGCTTCGTAAACTACTTTTGATTCAAATTTACTCGTATGTTTTCCCAACACCCTCTTTGCGTTGTCCAAAGAGGAATGTTTATCGTATAGTGCATTCCCAGAAAGAGAATTATATCAAAATCCCATTCATGACTTCTTCTGAATTATAAAAAATTTCTTACCTGTATAATCATTTGTATATTCCTTTATTCTAAATTTCATTTTCTATCCTTCTGCTTCGTAAATTATTTTAACATTGGTTTTACTAAATAAAGAATCAACTTTGAATTTTGCAAGCTCAAAAGTGACCCAATCTACATTGAAAGCGACATTATATCAAAATCCCAAAAAAGATTTCCTTTGAATTCGATAGTATAACTGTTTTGTAAAACTATTCTCATATTTCTTTATCCTATATTTTTTCATTTTCTATCCCCTTTTATCATAAAATATTTTAATCTTTTTATCTAACTTTTTGGCTCGTTTAACATTTCTGACAAATTCTTTGATGTTCTTTTTGTTTGCAAATATCATGACAACATTTGCCCATTTTATGGCATCATTTTCTCTCCAAAAATAATATCTTGAATCGTATGTTTTCTCAAATCTTTGTTCAGGCATTATACAATCTTGATTATGATTGCCATGATATGGTGGAAACTCACCGTACTTTACTTCAAATCTCATGCAGTCATTTTTAACAAATCTATCAACTCCCGAATCTCTTCCTAATGTCGCAAACTTTACTTTATCTTTGCCAAATTTTTCACGTAATGCAAAGATGATATTTTTAATCTTTAATTTGTCCTGATAAGTATCGTCACCAAGCATTAAAAACTTTAAATACTTTTGTTTACATGCCATCTATATTCTCCATTTTTCTCTCTTTCTTTCTTTTCCCTTTTGAGTAAATACATTTGAGGTTTCCAAAATGTCTAAAAATTCATCAACGGTATATTCCTTGCTTTTCTCGTCTCTAATAATTAAGTGTTTAAGAAGTTTGCTCGCATCCTGTAGCTCTAAAATTTTCTCTAATGCTTCCAGACCTGTTTCGCCATAAAACGTATTAAACGACAAATCTCCCAGCTCCAAAGCTTCATTAAGAGTTTCATGTTCAAGCAAAATGTAAAATTTCATAATTACTTCCTTATAATTTCCCAAGGTAGATTTAGTTCTAAATTACCAAACGGTCCTCACTCTGCTGTCTTTTCATACATTGGCTGTTTTAAATTTAACTTATTAATTATAGCTTTTGGACTTAAGTCATATTTACCAATCAAATCAATCTGACGAATATTAGTTAAGCTCATAGATTGTTTTTCCTTAATAATCGCATAAGCTTGTACGGGCTCTGACATGCCTATTGCATACGCAAGTTTTACAATGATCTCTTTATGATTATCACTCTTTTCTAATTCTTTATTTAATAAATCAATAGCAATATATCTGGCCATATAAGCGGCACTTCTATCAACTTTCGAAAAATCCTTACCGGAAAATGCGCCTCCGCCAATTGGTACTCTTGGTCCGTAATTATCTACAATTAATTTTCTACCAGTTAATCCAGTATCAGCCTTAAATCCTCCAATATCCCAATCACCACTAGGATTACAATAAATCTTAAGATCTTGAGCAATTGTTACATTTGTATGATAATTAACATTATGAGAGTCATTAAAATGAAATACTCAATCCTGAACAATTCATTTCAATTTTTCTTTTTTAATACCCTGAAAACTTGCAACTATATGAGTTATAGTATTATTATCTATTGTAATCTGAGTCTTACCATCCGTTTGTATCTTCTCGTAAATTGTCTTACATAAATCTTTAGCAAATAACATTTCGTCAGGAATCATACTATCATTTTCCGAACAAGCATATCCAACCATAATACCTTGATCGCCAGCACCACCTATATCAACACCTCCCGCAATTTCTGGGCTTTGTTTTACTATGTTTATTTGTACACCATATCCTTCTCCAACAATACTTTCTACAATGTCACGAACATTAACTCACGCTGTTGTAGTTAATTCTCCTGTAATCGTAATTATTCCATGTCCGCCCATCGTTTCAATTGCGGCTCTCGCATTCGGATCTTGTCTCAAACATTCATCCAATATTGCATCACTAATTCTGTCACAAATTTTGTCTGGATGTTTTGGGGTTACACATTCCGCCGTTCTTATCATTTTTTCTCCTAAATTGTATTAGTTAATACATATTGCGTTTAATTTCACTTCGTCTTGAAATTCTTCATTTTTTTTATCATAATTTCCGACGGACGGTCCATAACAAACCATGTTATAACCATTACCCTCGTCATCTATCGCTGAGACAACATCAAACTCTAATGTTTCAGGTCTTTCTTCTGCTAACTTATTTAAATTTTCTAAGTATTCCTTGAATTTCATTATTTACCTCTTTTTTGTTTAAATTTCGGACAGTGTTTTGTTAAATGATATTGACACCATTTACAAGCACTTGGAAGACCCGATGCGGGATAATCTTTGTCTATATAGTCACCGCTTTCATCAAAGCCATCTTTAATAAACTCATCTATCTGCTTTAAATATTTATTTATCGTTCTCTGGCTACTCGGAGGGTCAAACTGCTGTATTCTTGTCTGAGGATAATCACTATTCTCATATAATTTACGCTTCATTATAAAAAATTGCACCTCAATATCTTTTATGTCAACATTAAACTGTTTTGCATAATAATATTTATATAAACCTAATTGCATACGAACCAAGTCATCTTGTTTTTTTTTCTTTTGTCATGTTCTGGTTGAAGTCTTTAAGTCAATAATTATAATCTTATTTCTCAATGTATCCCTGAGAATTACATCAACAAATCCTCTAAACTTAAGATCATTTTCTAAATCAGTATCTAACTCCAACTCTATATCGATCAATTCAATATGTTTTTTAGGAAAATATCTTCCACGCTTTTTCTTCAAGAAGTCAAGAATTTCAACGCCATCTTTTCAGAATTCTGCCAACTCAGCACCTGTTACAAATTTTTTGTCACCATTTTTAAGCTTTGCCTTTTTATATTCAATTTTTAAATTATCTTTAAGCATACTACTTAAGTCTAATTCGTTAGCCTTCTTAGCTGATACGTTGTATATTGTTCTTACTCATTCCTCAACAACAGTATGTATCGCACTCCCAAATATGGTAAAAATATTACCTCCAAAATCATCAATTTTACGTATATATTTGTTTTCTCAGGCTTTTGGGCATTCAAGATAAGTTTTGAGTTGTGAGTATGAAATTTTATTCATTGCTTTTTATCTCGTCTCTCATTTCTCCGATAAATTTAACTCTATCAGATTCACTCATTCCAATAAGCTTTTGACGAATAACATAATCAGGTCTGTCTTTCATGCCTTCTACTCGTAAATCTTTGTACATTGTTGACTTAACATATTTGCGAATTAATTTCGCTAATTTTTCATTCATAATCTCTCCTTATCTTTTTTTCTTATGTCTGTTTTTACGCAAACGTTTCTTTCTCTTATGATTTGAAATTTTATATTTCTTTTTCTTTTTTCCACAAGGCATTTAATTTTTCTCCTTTTATTTTTTAATACAAACAATTACCAATTCACATTCTTTAAATACTCAAAAGTATTAGTCATAGTGCTGTCTCGTAGTATATAATCAATGTTATTATCTTTGTTAACTACAACTTCAACCTTTTTTGCCGTCACCAATTTCTTCATTATGACTCTTTTTGTAATAACACTACCAAGTCCAATCGCTCCGAAAAACACGAAAAGAGTGGCAATAATACCGCATACCAGGATCTCTTTACTCTCGCACTCGGTGAGGACAACGGCTAAACACAAAATGCCCATAATCAACAAAATTCCTACAAAAATCATAATTTCTCCTTTTTATTTGTGATACTATTATATTTTCGCTATCATATTTGTCAAGTTTTATTCAATAGCTATGAAATTAAGTAAATTCTTCCAACCATTTGAATCTGCAATTAACATTACACATGTTCTATTGTAATTTTTTGGGTCCTCTAAATCAAAATCATTATTTTTAAGGTTTTCGATTTGATTATCCCAAATATTCATCCAATATAAATTTCCATCAATATCCCTAAAAGATGTTGCTAAAAATTTCTTACCTGCTTTTGTTTCTTTTATTCTAATTTGTTCAATATTATTAACTACTACTGGAATAGCGTCTTGTCTTTGATTAAAAGGTAACTCTTCTCTTAATAACTCAATTATTCCTGGTAATTCATCTTTAATAGGGTGCTTCATAATTGCAGTACCTAAATACTCCAATTCCTTTTTATATAAAAACATTTGCTTATTTCTGATAATACCATATTTATCTGTCATGCATTTTTTGTCATTTTCATCTTTATTTTCGTCCCATTCTAACAGCTTTTTCTTCGATAATTTTGACTTTTCGAGTTCTAATAGTAAATCCATTCTATCTACGTCAAAATCATCAAAATAGCCTGTCAGAATCAATTTGCCGACAACACCCTTATTGATTCTTCTATGATCAATGTCAGGACTATTCAAAAACTCTTCTAATGTAAAATAATCCTTACCAACTTTGTTTACTCTACCTAATTCTACACTTGCCTTTGGTCCAACACCTTTAATTAATGATGTTCCCAAAATAATTGTATTATCTTCCTCAACAGGTATCGGGTAATTTCTGGATACATTAAGTTTAGGTGGTATAAGTTTTATGTCTAATCCACGCTTCTCGATATGTTCTTTAATTACTGGTATAAATTCTATTGGGTCTTCATGTTTAAGTAGAGTAGCATACCACTCTAATGGATAATATGTTGCAAAATAAGCACATAAAAATGAATTATATGCATAGCTCATGCTATGAGAATTGCTTGTAACAATTAAATCTTTACCAATTAAAAAATTATGATCTTTATGACTTATTTCTAAGTCATAGGTATTCCTATATCCGATTTCTTTCAGTGTATCTTTTGCAAATTTCATATATAAAACATTAGAATTTTTTAAATTTTTTATTTCTAAATCATTATCTAAAATATATTCTAAAGATTTCATTTCATTATCTATTGTTAAAAACTTATGACTTAGCGTACAACGTACTTCATTTTCAGAATCAGTCATTATACTGTAAATCTTCTTTCTCCCGTTCCTATGTAATTCTTTAACAATAGTTTCTATAACGTTGTCACTATCAATGTCATATGATAAAACTTTGTCTCCACTATTTATATGTCTTATTTCTTTCATACCATTTGGAGTTTGAACTAATGTATCTTCACTTAAACATTTATTGAAGGAATATTTTGAGAATTCAACAAGTTTGTCCCATAACGATTGTAATGCTTTTCCATCAATATTTTTTTTCTCACCATTATTCATAAATGCTTCGTAAAATCTTTTCTGATTAGCAAAAAATTTAGCATCTCTTTTAGGCTTCTTTAAGAATTTTCTAAAATCATTTAAATCCTCATCTGAGTAATCTGCAATTACTTTTCCAATAAGCATTGTTTGTTCTTCATATAAAATTTGATAATCAGTAACCTTGATAATGTCTTCAACATATTTAAGAATTTCTTTGTCCCATAATGAAACGCCATAACTCTTTGTTTCTTTTGATTTTGCAATTTCTTTGTGCATACCTGAACCTAATGGTCCCGGTCTATATAATGCGTTTAAAGCAGATAAATCTTCTATATTCTTTGGCTTTAACATTTTTAGCATACGTCTCATTCCTGATGAGCCAAATTGAAATACTCCCTCCGTAAGTCCTTGTTCAAGAAATTTATATACGAGTGGATCATTAATATCAATATCATTAAATCTTATTAATTTATGATTAAGTTCTTTCATTTTCTCTTTGTCCCATTTTGCTAAGTTACCAATCATATCCTTAAAAATTCTTAATGTTTTAATTCCTAAGAAATCAAATTTAATTTCACCAACGTATTCAAGTTCAGTATTTCCGCCTGATTCAGATAATCCAGAACCATAAGGATAATCATTATTTGCTATTGGTGTATAAGGAACGATACCTTGATTCTTTTCTAATATACAAACTCCCCCAGCATGAACTCCTGTACTGGATATATTACCTACTAAAATCTTTAACATTTTTTCTAAATCAAGACCATATTCTGTAAGTATCCACATGGATAACTTTACAGCTTCCTTTAATTTCATAAACTTATCAATTTCAGCATTACCTATTTCATGTTTGACAATTAATTTTGAAAAGAACAAACCATTATCAACATAATATTTTTTTGGATAAGCAACATTTAATACTTTACATAAATATTGTAATGAATTCTTTAATTGTAATCTGCCTTTACTTGAAACAACAATAACTTCTTTTTCAGGATGTAAATCTTGAATAATTTTAATAACTGTCTTTCTATCTGATAAATCCACATCTATATCGGGAAAATCCATTCTTTTTACATTAATAAATCTATCAAACAATAAATTATGTCTTAGTGGATCAACATTAGTGATATCCATTAGATATGATACAAGTGAACCAGCGGCACTACCTCTACCAACTCCTCGAACTACACCTTGACTTTCAGCCTCTAATACAATTCTACGAACTGCAAGGAAATAGTCTACGAAACCTTTTTGCATCAATATTCCAACTTCATGTTTCAAACGATCTTTATATTTCCCTTGATCAGTAATGGGAATTTTATCTTTAATTTTGGCCGCCCAACCTTCACTTAAATATTGTAGAAATAATTTGTTATTTTTCTTCTTATTTCCATCACCAAATATAAATGTCTGCTCTTTATGTAATTCAAACGATTGTATTGCTTTGAATATCATCTTCGTTGTATCAATACTCTGTTCTAAATCTTCTTGAGTTATTCCAAAATCATGTTTAGTCAAATCTTCCTCAAAATCATCAGCACATTTATAATAAATTGAATCAATAATGTCATTGCCAAATTTATTTGTATAATCATTTAGAGTCATTTTCATTGACATAGCTCTTACCGTAGTACTGTATTGTAAATCTTCCTTTTTCAAAGCATGAGCGTCAGAAGCAATAATTGTTTTTATTTTATATTTTTCTGCTAACTGTTTGACACCCATATTAACCTTTTTCTGCATTTCGGTATCATCATAAAATGTTTGATATTCGCCATATACATTTGTTACTCCGAATATGTTAATTAACTCTTCGACTCTATCTTCGGCAATATTCATTCTATCATTTAAAATTTCATGATTAAAATATCCTCCAATACAAGCTCCCGAACACCTCAAATTGCCTTTATCTCTACCAATAACTTCTCTCATTATATCAGGCGTAACTATTGTATATTGTCGTCTAGTTCTGCTTTTAACGATCTGATTGCGTTTTATTGCTTCGTTATTAATGCGTACAAGCTGATTCATTCCCAATTCATTAATGCCAAATAAAACTAAATGATATCTAACACCGCTGATATCTTCCGGTGTTGGTGTCATGTAAATTTCACAAGAGGGTATATATTTTAAATTGTATTTCTTTGCCGCTAAAAATGTTTCCAACATGCCGTTCAAAGTTCCGTGATCTGATATTGACAACGCTTGATAAAACTTATCGGGATTTTCTGATATATATTTTGCATAATCTAATGGTTTTGCAATCCCATCAAATACTGAATGACAACTGTGAGCATGTAAATTTAAAAATTTATTCATTTATTTTTCTCCTTATTATATCTGTCAATTGTATGCGTTGCATTGAACTTGTCAATAATTTTCTATAAAAAACGTCCCGGTAAATAGGAGGACAGTTTATCGGGACGAACTAAGGGATAGAAAGGGAATAATATCCCTTAGCAAATTACATACTAAAGCAATTCAATCTTTGAAAATTTCTTGTCTTTAATTATCTTTCTCAATACTGAACCAATTGACTCAGCTTCTTTAATTAGTTGAAATTCAGCATTATTTACATTATGATATACGTATTCAATCTCTGGCTCATCACTTACTTTTTTTCTCAAAAATTGGACATATAATTGATTTGTATCAACGTTGTATTTTACCGCTTTTACGTTACTACTTACAATTTCTCTTAAGATTTCCATTATTCACTTCCTTCTTTAAATCCATAGTTTAAAAATTTTGCCGTTCTGATTAAATCAGAATCAATATAGGCAACTCCACCTTTTGATCGTACCATATCAACTACAGCAGCCAAACTCTTTAGTTGAGCTGAATCAAATCCTTCAGGCATAATGTGTAATATTGTTATTTTATCATTATTTACAACACTATCTATTACTTCCGCAATTGAATATACACCCATCATCGCTGACGTTATAACATACAAATGAATATTGCATTTAACATTCTTTTGTATGTTTTCTTCAATAATACAATTCTCATTTCAATCAGTAACAACCGGATTAAAATAATCCACTTTAAGACAGTCAATTAATCTTTCTCTTCAATTGGTATTCGCACATGTTCCTCCTAAGAAAATCTTATTTTTCATAGTAAACTCCTTTTATTTTTTTTGCTATTATCTCACAATACTCATTACTAATTTCGGAAATAATTCATCTTCTATTATTTAAAATTGACATTTTTGCTGTCGTTCCTGATCCTCCAAACGGATCATAAACAATGTCATCTACATCACTTCATGATATTATATGATCATTTGCTAATTGTTCAGGAAAGACTGCTGGATGTTGTTTTTTCCCACTTTCTACTGAATAAACTCATAAATTATATCTTTTCCCAAATTTATTTGGAGTTACAACTTTTCCATTATAATGTCGATTATTACTTTTGTCTTTTGAAATTGCCTTAAAAGATTTAGTTGATTTAACTTTTCTATCTCTGATAAAGTTTAAAGATTTCGGCTTATCTTTTGATAAAATAAACATATATTCAAAAGATTGAATATAGCAATTATTACTACCAAAATTAAAAGGATTAGATTTATTTCATATCATGGTGTCATGTAAGTTAAACCCACATTCTTTAAAATATAATGCTTGCTTAAAACTCGTTCCTGTTTCAGTTCCTTTATTAGTAGCATCACCTACAACTCAAACTATAACTCCACCTTTTTTTGTTACACGATATAATTCCTTAGCAATTGGCTTAAATTTATCAAAATTTCACTCTAATCCAATATTATCTTTATATACTCTTAAATTGTCATATGGAGGAGATGTTACTGTTAAATCAATAAAATTATTAGGCATTTTTTGCATTGTTTTTAAGCAATTTTCATTATATATTTTATTTATTTCTATCATAGTCTTGTTCCCTTCTTTATTTTATATAGATAGCAAAATGGTCAAAATACAAATAAAAAATATAAAGGAATCATATGATTCCTTTATATAATTTAAATTTAAAACAATGTTATTTGAGAATATCTATCATTTTCGAGTACTTTCATCATAACATTATAAGGATTTAATTGTTCTGTTGAGAAGATATATTTTAAGTTAGAAGGACTAGCTCCTGAAATTAGAACAACATTTTGTTTATCAAATTTAACTGGACAATTACCGTCTGAACTAAGAACGTTTACTCTCCAGAAAATGATAGTAGGTAATTCATATTCAGCGTCTGCATACATTCTTTCAATCATTTCAAAAGCTGTGTCGGAAGGTCTACTAACACAACTATTGAATTCCATATCAGAAACGATTAATAATGCTTTAGGCATATCTTCTTCCGGAACTCGACCTTTAATTCCCGCATCGAGTACGCTTTTGAATAAAGCTTCGAGATCAGTACTAAAGCCCATATCTGCTTCTGCCATACTGTTAAGCTTATCTTCAATCGTACTACCTGTCATTTTTACAACACTTGGTTTATTCGTAAATGTCATGAAGTAATCTTTAAATTTACCACTATTTCTTTCGGCAAGATAAAATCCTAATGATACTGAGATAACAAGCGGAGCAACACCTCCCGTATGTGCAGAATACATTGAGGCAGAAGTGTCAATTACAGGAAGTATATTAGTTTTATTACCATCAAAGTAATCAGGTAATGCTTTCCATTGAGCATCCAGTAAGTCTCTTTCAATCTGTGTTAATCTGCTCATATCAAATATCTTAGTATCACTTTGATAAGAGTATCGATCTATATACGCTGGTCTAATAATGTCATAAGGATATAATGTTTCGGCATGAACCTTTTGAGTTCCTTTCTTTACATTTTCCAAGAATTCCACAAATTCATTAGGCAAGTGATTACTCAATGATTTTCTATATTTCTTGATTGCTATGGAAGGAATTTTAGCAAATTCAATATTTTTCCAATTACCTGAGGACATAAGTGTTTCAATTGTTTGAGAATTACCTGAACATAATTTGCGATATTCTTTTCTACTCACATTCAGTAAATTTGCCATTTTAATAGCAAGTCCTTTCTTTGCTGATTTTTCTCTCGGCATCCACTTAGCACATAACATTTTAACATTTTTGTCAATAAGTCCCTTTTGTGTTATCTGAGCTATTAATTTATCTACTGATTTATTAATACCAACCAATTTAAATAAATCATCCCAACGACCATACTCAGGAATAAAATGCAATACTTGTTCCATAATCTCTGCATGATTTTTTGTTAACCATTTTGTGATTACTCTAAATATACGTCTCTCACCTTGACCACCACGAATATCTCTTGCCCAGAATAACATTCTCATTGCTAATTCTTTATCTTCGTCAAAAGCATGAGAGAACTTAGTGATAACTTCTGCATCTGAGCGACTTCTCATAGCTGCCACTGTGAAAAATAAATCTAATAGTCCACTATTAGTAGTTGAATTGGTAATCATACCATTTACTGTCTCAGAGTCTTTTGTTTGAATTTGTTGCATTAATTTGTTCATAACCATTCTCCTTTTTAATTTTGCATTAAATTATAACCCTATCGGGTTTTTGTGTTTAAAAAAAAGCGAGCATTTTTTGCCCGCTAATAATTTGTTTTTTAATTAACAGGACGCTTTTATTATTTTTCAGAATAATTTTTTTGCTGTATGTGTCCTAACACGGCTATGCCGTTAATTTTTTGAAAGGGTTTTTCACCTTTAAGTATTATCTAAGTTACAATCTACTAAGACTGAATTTTTAAATTCTGAAGACTAATTAGTCTTAAATTAATAACTTTCTAACACTTTTTTTGTCATGTTTTGTTTTTAATTTGCTGTCTGTCTTCGTTTTCACCAACGCTTGCTCCAAATGTCAAGCTCTGAAAATATATAGTATCTATAATTATCAAACATCAATTTTTTCTTATCTTTTATTATTTTTCTTTCAGAAAAATAAATTTACTTATCCTTTTTTCTAGAATATTTAATAAAAGAAAAATTTAATAAAAAGAAAAATAATAGAAAATAGTCTTCCGGTTGGGTATAGGCGTAGTTCTAGTTGGGTAATTTATTTTAGTATCTTTGTTTCGCTTTTCCCAACCGAAAACTAATTATATATATGTCGTAACAAAATAATTGTACGATATATATTAAGATTCTATTATCTTATTTGCTGACTTCTTTGTTTCTCGACTTTTTAAGATGTTATATTCATCTGGGACGTGTTTACAGTCTGCACATCTGAATGATTGTACAGGAACATAATTATCGTCCAACATGCTCGGATTATTTAATTTTGTCTTGTAAACAAAAAATGCAACTTGTTCAAAAACTCAACCGCCACATTTTTCACAAATTAATAGTTCATTCTCTTTCTTTATATCGCTCACTTTTTACTCCTTACCTAACTGTTTCTGTTAATGAAAACTTTGTATCACTAACACGTTTTATTTCGCATGTTATTTTCAATCCACTTTTACCAATATATTTTAACTTTAAAAAATCATCAAAACTTTTTTTTAATCCTCGTAAGTTGTCTATAAAATCAGTCTCTTCAACATCGTCAAAATATGTCGATATATGCTGTATGACATTTTTCTCATTTATTATCGCTGAATACTTTACCATAATATCTCTTTGTGTTTTTGATTAATAATTTTAAATTAATTTACTTATTTTTTCTATTAGCAAATCTTCACGGGCAGTCCCAGTGAGTCTTTCTTCTATTTCATTGTTCTTTATAAACAATAACGTTGGTATGCTTTTAACTTCAAAAATTTTTGTTAGAGCTTCGTTCTCTTCAATATTTATTTGATATATATTTATATCATTTCTGTAACTTTCTGCCATTTCTTGTAGTGTCTTCTTTAACACTTTACAAGGTCCGCACCATGATGCTGTAAATAATAATATTTTTGTTACCTCATCTGTCTCTAAATAATCTTTTATAATCACTTACAACTCCTTATAATGATTTGTAAAATGTTCCAGTTGGACTGAAAGTTGGTTTATTGTTTACAAAATCAACTTTATACACAATTTCGTCCCATTCAAAATATGTGTATCCTGATGGAACAACAAGTTCCATGAAAAAATGTCCAATGTCTTTTTTTGTTCTTAAAAATTTTGATGTAAATACAGCTTCTTTAATTATGTTCATAATCGTTCTCCTTTTATTTTTTTAATAAAATGGCATCTATAATGTCTTTTATCTTTTTAACTTCAAATGGTTTTAAAATATATGATAAGTGAGGACTATGTAAAATTCTATACAAAGTCTCGGAATCGGAATGTGCCGTACAGTATATAATAGGTATATCATTGTTGATCATTTTTGCTAATTCAATCCCATTATATTTTGACCCATTTAACTTGACATCCATTAATATCAAATCATATTTTTTTTGTTGTGTTAAATTTAACGCTTGTG
>Ga0307928_10000722_pt1 | contig 24940 bp, 33 predicted proteins | sample AceLakmetagen232_FD_201815 | JGI IMG/M metagenome (GOLD analysis project Ga0307928, IMG submission 201815) | Saline water microbial communities from Ace Lake, Antarctica - #232 | ecosystem: Environmental > Aquatic > Non-marine Saline and Alkaline > Saline | place: Antarctica: Ace Lake... | reverse complement strand
AGTAATAAAATACTATTTTTAGGGAAGGGGTGAAATTAATGAGGAGTTTAGTGAGCTCAGCTATTAATGCTGAAGTAAAAACAGAAGGAAACAGAATCGAAGAATTCTCAGCACCAAAAATAATGGTTATTGGGTGTGGAGGAGCAGGCTGTAATGCAGTAAACAGATTAAGTAAAATGAATATTCAAGGGGCAAATTTGGCAGCGGTTAATACTGACAAACAACACCTTGCATTAATTCAAGATGATATTACTAAAGTATTAATTGGAAAAAGTGTGACCCGTGGTTTAGGAGCTGGCGGTTACCCTGAAGTTGGAGCTAAAGCAGCAGAAGTAAGCAAAAATGATTTAGTTCAATTAATAGACAATGTAGACATGTTATTTGTTTCAGCAGGAATGGGCGGCGGAACAGGAACAGGTTCGGCACCAATAGTAGCTGAATTAGCAAAAAATCAAGGAGCAATAGTTGTTGCTATCGTAACTTATCCATTTGCACTTGAAAGATCAAGATTTATTGCAGCAGAAAAAGGAATACAAAACTTAAGTAAATACTCAGACACAGTAGTTGTAATTGATAATAATAGATTAGTTGAATTGGTTCCAAACTTACCAATACAAGATGCTTTTAAAGTAGCAGACGAAGTTATTGCAAGAACAGTTAGAGGAATAACTGAAACAATTACTCAACCATCTTTAATCAATCTAGACTTTGCAGACATTAGAAGTGTAATGACTGGAAAAGGAGTATCATTAATTGCAGTAGGCGAATCAAAATCAGTTAATAAAGTTCAAGATGTTGTAGAAGACACAATGAATAATACTCTTTTAGATGTTGATATTGCAGGCGCTTCAGGAGTACTAATACATATTACTGGAGGACCAGAATTAACACTTGGAGAAGCAAATGAAGTGGGAGAATTATTAACTCAAAAAATTTCCTCAACTGCACAAGTAATTTGGGGTGCAAGAGTAGATAATAATTTTTCAGACAAAATAGAAGTAATAGCTATTTTTACAGGAGTAAATTCTCCTTACATACATAAATCAGAAGCAGAACCAATTGAAAGAAGAGATAGAGACTTCGGATTAAAAACACTTTAAAACCCTAAATTTGGGGTTTTAATCCCCTTCTTTTTTTTTAATTGAACTTATCTTAAAATAAGAAAAGCTACTCCAATTACTAAAAAAACAAGTCCTAAAAAAGGATTAAGAAAATCTACTGGTGCAGGCAAAGCAGGGATAAAGTTACCAATACCCATTCCAAGAAAAAGCATTGCTACACTAAACTTATCAATAGAAAACATTACTAAAAGAATGAAAAAACAACTTAATAAAACTTACTTCGTCATTCCCCAATTCAAAAAAGGGGCAATTGACGAAATGTTTTTAATTGGTTTAACTCTATTGAATACATGGATCAATTATCAACAACTATTGCTGGGGAAATAGCTCTTTCAAAAGACCCTGGTTCCAGTATGAAAAAATGGAGAGAAATGTTTGGAGTAAGTCAAACTGACTTAGCTGAAGTTTTAAAAGTTTCATCTTCGACAATTTCTGATTATGAAGGCGGAAGAAGAAAAAGCCCTGGTATAGGAGTAGTAGCAAGACTTGTTGAAAGTTTAATTAAAATGGATGAAAAAAGAGGTTCAAAAATAAAAAAACAATTAGAACAAAATTTTTCTCCGCAAACAGAAGTATTTGATATTGCAGAATTTTCAAAAGCAATTAATGGAAAAAAATTCAAAGAATTAATTGATGCTGATTGTGTAGCTAACCCAAGCAAATTAAAAGAGACACAAATTTACGGTTACAGTTTTATTGATTCATTAAAAGTAATTCTTGATGTTCCAGTTCATGATTACATAAAAATGTATGGAAAAACTCCAGAACGCGCACTTGTTTTTCAACAGGTTGGTTCAGGAAGAAGTCCAATGATTGCAGTAAAAATTGGTCGCTTTTCAACAGATATGAAACCATCAATAGTGGTTTTACATGGAATAACAAAAGTTGATCCTATTGCACAAAAAATTGCAGAATCAGAAAAAATTCCATTACTAATAACAACAAAACCAATAAGTGAAATTAAAAAAGCACTTGAATCTTACGAAGCTTAAAACCTAATACAATAACTATGCCGATAAGTTGTTTTTCCATGTCTATCTTGACCAAGTAGAGTATTAGAATAAGTCATTTCAGCAGAATGCTTTTTAGAAACAGTTCTTGCAAGAGTCTTCGCAGCTTTATTAGAACCAATAAGAACATCATAACCACCTCTTTCTTTTATAACATCAACGGCTTCAGCTAACTCGTTGTTTTTTTTCATTATTTTTAAACTTGTTAAAACATCATTAAGCATTAAGTTTTCTTTTTCAGGAGAAACTTTTTCAGTAAAACGAATTTGAATAATTGCTTCATGATAATTAGACGCGATTTTCATTGACGCATCAGAAATAGATTTATGAAAAACGATTAACGTTTCAATAGAATATGGAACCTTAACTCCTTCAACCAATACATCAAAAGAAACATTTGCATTAAGCGATTTTATTTCAAAAAAATAATCCTTATCAAAATCTATTCTAATTCCAGAAACATTTGTTCCTTTAACTTTTGCATCTTTTTCAAGCAAACGAATAATTACTAAGTCAATATTTTCTTTAGTGGTTTCTAACCAATTTCTACCTAACCTTATTTTCCCAGTTCGCTTATCAAAATCGATAGAAATTCTTTCAGGTAAAACCAAAATAGGATTTGATTTTTGAAAACAAGAAGCACACAAACCTTTAACTAATTCATTTGTTTCTTTTCCACATTTAATACAAAAACGATTCATTTTTTTGACCCAGAATAATTTAAATAAAAAATAGGATTAAGCACGAATAAATAACTATACACATAGGCAGTTAATACTCTAACAATAATAAACGCGACCCAAAACCAAAGAGAATAATTTCCCCCTGGAAAAAATTCAATAGAAAAAGCAATACCATACGAAAGCAATGAAAGAAAAAAACTAAACAGAGTAACCTTTGAAACTTCTTTTCTATTTTTTAACGAAACATTAATTGAACGTTTTAAAGAACCAACAATTGATTCGTTTTCAAAAATAATAATTGGATAAAGAGAATAAAAAAGAAAAACAACTACTAACAAAATAACCACGTACAAAATACTACTCAAAATCATGTACAAGTCTAATGATTCAATGAAAAAAACTAATGGAAGAGATAAAATAAAAACAACTAAAACAAAACCTAATTCAACTGCAATAATTGAAGGAAAACTCTTGAACGAATTTTTTAAAACTGCTTTTGCAGCATTTCTTAAATGAATTGCTTGATTGTCTTTAACTTGTTTAACTAAAACAGGATACATTAATCCCACAAAAACATCAACTAAACTAACTACAATAGTAGCACCTAACAAAATAATTGAAAAAATAAGCAAATCCATTGTTGGTTCTTCAATCGCGCTAACCGAAAGCCCAATAGTAGCAAGAATCATTAAACTATAAAAAAAAGCAATCACTAATTTTGGAATAACAAATTTAGGATTTTCAATAAAAAGTTTGAATGAATCATTAAGAGTATTACTAAATTTACTCATGGTATTCACAACTCAATTTCTTGGCCAAGCTCAGGAATAATTGGAGTAAATCCTTCTTGTTTAATGCTCTTCGCAAACTTTTTGGTTATTTCTGCTTCACCATGAACACAAATAACTTTTTCAGGATTTAATTTTCTCATTAATTGAAACAATTCTTCCTTACCTGCATGTGCACTAAAATCATAATGTTGAACGTCTGCTTTAACATTAACCTTTAATCCATCTAAGTTAAGTTTTCCAGTATTCAAAAGAGTTCTTCCTGGAGTTCCATCAACTTGAAAACCAGTTAGCATTATTTTTGAATCAGGATTATTATAAATTTCAGGTAAATAAGCATAAACACTTCCACCTTGAAGCATACCACTTGTACAAACAATAACTGAAGGTTCACTAAGAGCTTTTTTTCTCATTTTAACATTTCTAACCCAATTAACTCTTTCGAGAGCTTTCTTCAAAAACTTAGGATTTTTTTGATAAGAAGGATGACTTAAATAAATTCTTGCAACTCTTTGACCCATACCATCAAAATAAATTGGTGCTTCGATTCTGTACTCATTAAGAACATCAATTATTTCTTGACTTCTACCAACAGCAAAAGCAGGAATTAGTGCATGACCACCTTTATCAATTGCATCTTGAACATTAGCAGCAAACTTTTTTTCAGTTTCTTTTCTATTAGGATGCTCTCTATCTCCATAAGTACTCTCAGTAATTAAATAATCGCACTCCTTAATTTTTTCAATTTTTCCAGGATTATGAAGTCTTGTTTCTTTGTTTCTAAAATCTCCTGTGTAAACAAGAGTTTTTTTTGATAAACGTAATTCAGTTAAAGCAGAACCAATGATGTGTCCAGCATTATGAAAAATTAAAGAAGTATTATCAGTGATGCTCATTTGTTTTTCATAAGGAACAGGTAAAGTAAATTTTTCAGTTTTAGCAATTTCATCTCTTGAAAAATTAGCATTCATTCCTTCTAATCCTGCAATTTTAAGAGTATCAAACCACAAAATTTTTGCAATTTCAAGAGTAGGTGGAGTCATATAACTCAAACAATGAGTTTCTTGAAACAAATGAGGTAAATTTCCAGAATGATCAAGATGCGCATGTGAAATAATAGTTGCATTCAAATTAGTTTTAACAGGCAAAGGGTATTCTAACCCTTTAGGAGTTAATTTAACCCCATAATCTAACAAAATTTTATCTCCATCATCAACAAGAAACGCACTTCTACCAACTTCTTGAGATGCCCCTTTAAACGTTAATCTAACCATTGTAATCAATAAAATAAAGAACACACAGGTTTAAATAGCTATTTTGCATTGGGAGCCATGTTTAATTTTTTGATTAGAAAAAATATTTATTTTCTCAAATATTAACCTTTTTACGCTTTTCGAAAGAAAAAATACATGTAAAAGTGAATTTATTATGAAAAAAGCAAAAATCCAACTTATACCTGATGAGTTATATAGCGGGCTAGTAAAAATTATTATTGGACTAGGCTTTATTGTAGGTATACTAGTAGCAATTTTTATTACTCCAACAGACGTAACACTTGGCACAAATCTTCTAATGTTAATTTTTGGAATAGTATTCGCCCTTGAAATAATAATAATAATGATTTTTCGTTTGGAATCGCCAATAAGAAAATTTATGTATTATGCTTCTCGAGTAATTAGTTTTTTCAAAAAAATAATTGGTTTTTTGTCGAAAATATTACTGAAAAAAAAATTAAAACAAGGTAACGATCAAGAAGTCCTTGACGTTTTCGAATCCCTTGACTTATATAATACTGATGAAATAATCCATGATGAATATGAATTAAAAGTCGGTTTAAATGCCCACTTGAAAGCAAACCTCCCAAACTTTAAAGTTAAAAGAGAAGTAAAAACAAAAAGAGGAGAATCAATCGATTTTGTTATAAAAAACTCAATAGGCATTGAAGTAAAAATAGCTAAAGATAACAACACACTAAGAGCATTGATTGCACAAACAGAAGAATACTTGAATGATGTTCCAGCAATGATAGTTTTCATTTTCAAACCAAAAAATAGCAATGCGGATGTCGGATATTATAAAAAAAAACTTGAAGAAAAAAATGCATATGTTATTGTAAAGACCGGAAGATATATTTCTAGGAATGAACACAAATACTGAAGTGTGAAACATATATGGGGATTATATCTGATGCAATCAATTCAACCGATTCTTTTTTTACAGGTTTATTTGCAATAGGTGTAGTAATCCTTCTAATCTTTCATTTCATTTGTGGTATTGGTAACCTTTCTTGTCTCAAAAACACAATAACAAATTTAGTTCTCTGGTTAGTGAATAACATAGTTCCGTGGGTATTTTCAGGATTTGGAATGTTTGTGTTTCTAGTAATTTTAGGAATTATACTATACTATAAATACAAGTAACTAATTCTTCATCTTTCGGAGTAGATGGGTGGACTGAATTTTCAAGTAAAAAAATCGTTCTTCTCAGAAGATTTTTAAAAATTGAGAAATTAAACCTGTTTCGGTATATTTAAATAGCTATTTTGCTAAATTGTAATATGCAAACATTAACACTAATTGAATCCATTAATTTAGTTAAAAAATACGGAATTACGTTTGCAAATTATGCTGAAGTACAAACAGAAAAAGAACTAAAAACCGCATTAGAAAAAATCGATTTTCCAATAGCAATGAAAGTTGTTTCAAAATCGATTTCTCATAAAACCGAAGCAGGCGGAGTAAAAATTAATATTACAAATTTTTCACAAGCAAAAAAAGTTTTAACCAAATTCAAAAAACTACGCGGATTTGAAAAAATAATTATTCAACAAATGATTAGAGGAACAGAAATAATAATTGGTGGAAAAAGAGACATACAATTTGGACCAACAATACTAGTAGGATTAGGCGGAATATACGTAGAAGTATTCAAAGATTTTCAAATAGGAATTTGCCCCGTGAGCAAAGGAAACGCAAAAGAAATGCTTGAAAAACTAAAGTCCTACCCAATACTCAAAGGAACCAGAGGAAAAAAAGGAGTAAACCTAGACAAACTAATAGAAACAATACTCAAAGTAAGCAATTTAATGCTCAAAGAAGAAAACTTACAAGAACTTGATTTAAATCCATTAATTGCAACAGAAAAAGAAATAATTGCAGTAGATGCACGAGCAATACTAAAATAAACTTGAAAAACCATTACTTATTAATGCCTCCACGCAAAATAAAAAAACAAATATTTCCAGCTACCCGTACCAACAGAACAGAAAGCTCAATAACCCCCGTACAAAGAATTAGCAGAACAACCACGAGAATTATTGATTCTAATACCCAGCTATTCCCCCCACAAAAAAGAATTTCAAAAAAATCAAAAAGAACCCTTCAAAAAAAACCAGCGTCAAAAGGACAATTTAGTAGCTATGATAAAAAAGCACGTCCCAAAAAAATTGGTTTAGAAAAACATACGCTTGATTTGAAAGGATAAATTCATTTATAATAAGTATTACAATAATTACTAATAGTTCAAGTGGAAGGTAATATTATGAGTAAAAAATTAATCGCTTTATTAATTCTTTTTGCATTCATTTCAGGGTGCCTTGCTAGTGGAGAACAGACCTACTGCACAGAAGAATTAAACGGAAACTACTTTTATGACCAAGGCGAAGGAAAATGTGCAATTCCTACTTCAGAAAATACTTTCAATTACGTAGAAATAATAAACTTTGATGGAAACTACCATTACAAAATAATTGAATAACTACTTTCAAAAATCAACCAAAAAGTTGATTACAAATCAACCGAAGGTATATTAGTACTCAAAACAAAATTCTAATTGCAGATTGATTTAATCAATTGATTGTCTCTGTTCGCACCCCTTGACTCTTCGGAGTTGGGGGGCTTTCCAATTACGGGGGTTTTTGGAACAATGAACCTAGTAGAAACAGCATTATTCAAACTAGCACAAGAAGGAAAAATTTCAATCGAACAAGCAAAAATACTTAATGTACTTCGTAAGAAAAACGTTCTTTCTTTTCCAAAATTACTTAAACAAACAGGAGAAGAAACAGCAATACTAACAATTGAATTACTAGACTTAATAGATAGAAAAATGATTTTTCAAAAAAATGAATTATATTACGCTTCAAATATTGAAGAAACAATAAGCCAATTAATACACAAAGAAATAATTCAAGAAAAAATTATACCCCAAAAAGAAATCAAAGTATTAATTGCTACAACCTAAAAAAACGGAAAAACGAACATGGAACAAAATGCGAACAGAGACGCCGAAAACTCCAAACAATACATTTAAAACCGATTAGAGTATAAGTTTATTACATAATAAACTTATATGTGATTTTATGGTTTCAAAAACAATCCAAGTAATGCATTATCCTACTCTTAAAACAGTTTTAATGGTTGAAGAGATACTTAAAAAAACCAGAGAACCAATGAGCAGATATGAAATAATAAAGAGGTCAAAAAACAAAATAATGAGACCAACTCTCAATACAATAATAGATTACATGACTAAAAGAGGAATGGCACTGGACTCCAAAAAAGGAATTATTTGGACTTACACACCCCCAGAAAAAATGAATAAACTCCTAAAAGAAAGCGTTGAAGTATGAAAGCCAAAATAAGACTCATGAGTCAAGCTAAAGAGGAATACGAAAATCTCAGCAACATTGTTGAAGCTGAAAAATCCAATGGAACCAAAAGCTCTGAAAACCAAACCCTCCTAAAATCAATAAAAGAAAAAATAGAATTACTCAGAGAAAACCCACTTTACGGCGAAGTAGTTAAGAAAAAAGACATTCCAAAAAACATGGATGCGGATAACCTATTCAAAATACGATTAGCAAAATTCTGGAGAATGCTTTACACCATCAGAAGACAAGAAATAGAAATATTCTGTTTTATACTAACCATAGAACCACACTCAAAATACAATAAAAGATTCAAAATCAAAAAAAAACCTTAAATCAACTAAAAAGTTGATTTTTAAACATTTTTGTTCATTAATTCTAGTTAAATGGTTCTCAATCTTTTTGGTTCTAAAACCACAAAAGGACAAATTCTAAAACTTCTCTCTGAAGAATGGCCATTAACAGCAAAACAAATTCATAATTCGCTTCAAAGAAAATACTCTTCTACTGCATCATACCAAGCTTGTCATAAAGCACTCAAAGAACTCCAAGAAGAAGGAGTGCTTGAAAACAAAGACAAAGGTTACTCAATTTCATTTGAATGGATTGACAAAATCAAAGATTCGGCTGATTCTTTGCACAAAACTTACTCTGAACCTAAAGGGGAAAAAGCTCCATTTGTATTTAATACGCTTCATGAAGCAGACATGTTCATACTAAACTTTGCATCAGAACATTTACCTAAAGAAAGAACAGACATGGGTTGGCTATGGAGTCATTACTGGTTGCCACTATTCTTTACCCTAAAAGAATATTCAAAAATACAAGAAATAGGTAAAAAAACAGAATCCTATAGTGTAGTAAAAGGTAACACTAATGTAGATAAATGGTGTGCAAAATTCTGGGGAGACTCAGGAGCACACACATTATATGGAACAGACTTCGGCTCAAAACCAGACACTATAGCATTCAATGGCTACGTAATTCAAGCACATTACCCAAAAGAAATAATGAATGAAATGGAAATGACATTTAACAAAATAAAAAAATTCGAAGATGTCAACCCAAAAGAAATAATCGAAACACTCTTCCACAAAAAAACCAGAATACCCCTAACAGTAACCCACAACCAAGAACTATGCAAACAAATAATACAAGAAGCAAAAGGATACTTCGAGGGAAAAAAATGATTGAAGACATTAACAGTAAAACAACTAAAGGGCTAATAATGAAAATTCTCTCAGAAAACGCTCCTCTAAGTGCAAAAGAAATTCACAACAAACTCAATAGAGAACACCAAAAACAAACCACCTACCAGTCAACACACAAAACAATAAAGGAACTCCTTGAAAAAAAGATTTTGAAAAAAAACAATGAAAAAGAATACACACTAAGCCAAGACTGGTTAAAAAATATTGCAAAATTTGGACAAAAAAAATTGGAAAAAAATCCGGTTAAAGAAATAGAAGAAAAAGGGTCTGTTTGCATTACATTCACTAATTTCATAGAATTCGGAAAATACCTTATTAATGAATACTACGCAAACTACCCCAACCCAGAAAACAAAACTGCCGTCTGCATATGGAAGCATGCTTACCCTGCAACTGGAATTTCCCAAGAAGAACATGAAACAATGAAACTAATGTTTACTAAAACAGAACATCTTTGCATATGCAAAAATTCAACATACCTTGATAGACTTACTTGCGAATACCTCAAAAACCTTGGAAAAAGATACGTACTCGACACAAAAACCAGTACAAAAAACGACACTCATGTGATAGGTGACTATATACTCACAGTTTATTTTAAACCTGAACTCGAAGAAAAAATACACAAACTTTATAAAAAAATAAAAAAATCAGAAGATTTTAAAATACAAGACCTCTTTAAATTCACAACAACCCCAACAGAAATCAAAATATTAATAACAAAAAATCCAAAATTAGCCGACTCACTCAGAGAAGAAGCAAAAAGGAGTATGGAGGAAGCGAAATGATTAACGAACTCTCACTCCTAAAACTTAATCCTGGAAGTGCTTCCACAAAACAAAAAATAATTGATTTGCTTTCGAACGAATGGCCGCTTAGTGCGAAGCAAATCCATGAAAAATTACAGAGACAATATGCAACAGATATTTCTTATCAAGCAACACACAAAACTTTGAAAGAACTTGAAGAAGAAAACACAATTTCCAAAGAAAACAAAGGATACAAACTAGAAATTGAGTGGATACAGAAAAGCAAAAACTTGCTTGAAAAGATTGAGAAGAAATACTTAGAAAAAGGAAGCATAATAATTCCTGAAAACTTCCAAGGGGTAATAGAACTTGAATTTGACTCTTTTTCAGATCTGTGCGTTTCAACCGCAGAATTACTCAAAACAAAACAATTAGCAAGAGGATCAGATTACAAAACATTCATATGCACTATGGAATATGGATGGTGGACATTCAAATTTAAGTTTGAACACCTAAAACTTCTTTTTGATATGTGTACAGCAAATTTAACCGAAAATCAACGCCCAAAAAACATAATTAGAAGCGATTTCTTATTCAGCAAATGGATTGCAAAACAATACGAAAGAGCAGGAGGTATAAGTGCACCAGCAGGAACCAAACTTGATATAGAAGGCGACCTCTTTGTGCAAGGAAATTGCATAATACAGGTGAATACCGAAAAAGAAGGAAAACGAATAATCGAACAGTACTACAAAAAATGGACCCGCCTAGACGACCCATACAAAGAATTTGGACTAAAACCAGAACCAAAAATACACTCAACAATGAGAATTACAAAAAACCCAGAAATGGCAAAATATCTAATAAAACAAATGGGAAAAGTATTTGAAAAAAATTATTTACAAAAAAGGACTAAAAACTAATTAAAGAACTTTTATTAAGGAATTGAAAACTAATTATTAAAGGCGAAAAAAATGAAAAATGACTTAAGTACAAAAATGTTAATATTAGAATATATAAAATTAACATATCCAATAACTTTAGTTTTTCCACTAATTACTGTAATAGTTCTTAGTTTTATAGCGGCTCAAAAAATATTTTTAACTTTTGAATTAATTTTAGTAATTTTTTTAGCAATAATTTGGACTATAATTGCAAATACAATAAACCAAGTTTCTGACTACGATATTGATAAAATAAATTTTTTAGACACCCCATTAGTTACACAATCAATAAGTCCAAAAAAAGTAATTTTTCTAGCAATTAACTTAATTTTAATTTCTTTTATACTGGCTTTTTATTTGGGGCAACAAATTGTATTACTAAATATATTGGCAATAATTGTAGCAGTTATTTATTCTTTTGAACCATTTAGATTAAAAAAAAGAACTTTTTTAAGTCACATTACCATTGCCATAGGTTATGGCGTATTGGTGCCAATATTAGCTTTTTTTGTTTTTTCAAATAATCTCAGAATCGAAATAGTTTCTATTGTCTTTTTAACTGCAGTATTAATGAGTATGCAAAAAGATTATAGAGATAAAATTGGCGATAGCTGGGCAGGAATAAAAACATTTGTAGTAACATTAGGAGAATTCGCCTCGCTTTTCCATTTAGCATTTATCGTTCTGCCATTTATAACAATTATTTTCTTAATTAATAAAAAAATTTTACCAACTACTTATTATTTGGTTTTATTCGGAAGCATACCAATTAGTCTAGCGTTTTATTATGCTATAAAAAATAAAAATAAACCTAAAATAAAATTAGCATACCCCTATATGATAATTAGCGCAAGCATATTAATTATACTAATAGGAATTGTAGAACTAATACAATAAAAAAAAATAAACTCAAAGAAACTAATGTCGTTATTATTAAAATTAAAGTAAACGCATATTTTAACTTAAACTTCAATGGCAATAATTTAATTAAACTACGATAAAAAAAGAAAATTATATAAACTATTTTAGTAAATCTAAGCAAATAATAATAAAATAAATAAATTAAAACACCAATACTTTTTTTTAAGAAGGAAAACATTTTTTTCTAACTCCAATTTTTTTTGCCGGATTGCCTGCCCAAATTTCTCCTTCAGGAATAGATTGGTGTACTACGCTACCCGCCCCAACTACTGCCCCTTTCGAAATTTTAACCGCTGGAAGAATAATAGACTCTGCACCAATCCATGAATCTGAAGCGATTGAAATTTCCCCCGAACCATTTGGAGTTTGAGTAATAAGCATTACTCTTGGAGCAATTAATGCCCCTGAATTTATTTTTATTTTTTTATTTCCAATTACGGCTAATTCTTTATTTACTAATGCACCATATTCTATTTCAATATGTGGAAACTTACTAAAATATTCAACTGCACAAAACATATGGCCATAAACCGCATATTTATTAGTAATAGATGGAAATAAAGTAAAATTTTCAGATGACCCTCCTAAATTAGGTTTTGCAGGAGTTCCAAAAACAAGCGAATTAGCTGCAATATCTCTAACAACTACGCTACCAGGTAAAATTTTAGCACCATCACCTATAGAAATTCCGCCACGAATTATCGAATTTTCCCCAATATAAACATTTTTCCCAATTTTCACATTATACCATTTTTGTTGAGAGTCTATTAAATCCTCCTCTTGATCATGAATATGGTGGGCAGTTGCTATCATTACCCTATCCTTAATAACCGACTTTTCACCTATACTAATCTCTGATCCCCCTTCAATATAAATTTGATCTCCAAAAGAAATATTTTTCCCGCAATTAAATAAAAATGGAAAAAATTGAGCTATTTTTTTAGATTTTAATACATGCGATTCAGTATAAGAATTGAAAAGTTTTGGAATAAAAATTAAATTATTATTTTTTATTTTAGAGGGATTTCCAAAAACATAAGAATTGTTTTTTATATCTGAAAAAATAACCGTTCCACATTCAATGTAACAATTATCGCCAATGGTCAAATCCCCAACAATAACTGCTCCAGGAGAGATAAAACTATTTTTCCCAATATTAACATTTCCTTTTATAATAGCCCTTGAACCAATTTTAGAATTTTCGCCTAATTTAATATCGCCTTTTAATAAACATTCTTCGCCAAAAGAACCTAACTTAAGATGAGAATCATTTATAGAATAAAGTCTTTCATACCGATCTTTTATACATTCTCTTAATATAAAATTAAACAAACAAATACCATTATTAATTAGCCCCATCATTACTCACTAATCTCAACTGACAAATGCCCTTGGGAAACACTTGTTTTCACAGTTTTAAAAAAATATTTTTCCCCTGTAATTTGGGAAACAATTCCTGAAACAAGCCCTCTAAAAACAACAAAAGTACTTTCAGCAGAATATTCATTAAACGGAAAAAAAGAAGAAAAAACATGGTACCCGTCTACTCGTTTAAGTAAAGTTATGTCCCCCCAACCCAAAGCCCCTAAATATTGAGAAATAAATGATGAAAGTTTCTTTTCGCCTTTAGAAATCATCCCCCCCGTTTCAAAAGACACATCAAATAAAATTTTTAAAGAAACTGAATCAGAAAATACTTTTTCTAAAATAAAAAACGCACTAGAAACACAAAGAAAATATCTTGCCCCATTTCTTTCTATTATTCCCCCCTTATAAGAAAAAGTTTTTGTATCTAACATTTTTTGAAATGACACAGTGGAATTTTGAGTAACTTGAAATTTATTTAATCCCATATATTTAGAAACACTTTCAAAATCTTCCAAAATAGATTCTGTTTTTAAATCTGAAGAGGAAAACTTCTTTAATTCCTCTTTTGGAGCTACAATAAGTTTACATAACTTATCCCCTCTTCCCTGACATTCAAGTTTCAATCCCTCAACAGACTTATCTTGAACAATAAAACTCCAGATTCCTGCTACTCCGCCCTCCATTAAAAAATAACCTAATCCATTTGAAGGGCAAATTACAAAATTATCAAACAAAAAATCCATTCTTTTTTTAGTATAAAAAAGAACATGTTCAATTTTATTTGCATAAGTACTTTCAGTATACCTTACCAGAACATAACAAAATTTTTCAAATAAATTTTGATTAACTGAATTTATCGTGGGAAATCCTCCACTTTGCGCATATTGATACCCAAATTTTTTACCTGCAGAATATAATAATTTGGCTCCGTTTTTATCTAATTTTTCAATAATTTTTTTTTCTAAATTTACAAAAAAAAATTCAGGAATTACTATCTCCCTTAGATAAACTGCACTTTTTAATCCTGTAATGTGCATACTAATAAACCCAGGTTTATTAAAAATTTGAGACCCTGGCATCACAATATTTTTTATAAACCAAGAAGCAACTTTATCCTTAACAGGCATAAAAATCAACAGTCAAATAAAAGAAATTCCGCTTAAAGATATTTCATAACTTTTTAATGAACCATCCATAGAACTATACCTCATCTTTCTTATTTGTATAGTCCTATTAAATTCCTCGCCTAAAACTAATGATTTCAAAACAATGACCCCGTCACAAATAAACTCAGAAATCTCATCAGCACTCAATGCATCAGATTTTTCCAACAACTCCGAGGTAAGCAATATAGTAGCATCAAACAACCTTAATTTTTTCATCAAATGATAAAGAAGATTTTTGGAAACAATTCTTTCGGTTCTTGGAATTGGAGAAACTGTTTCAGCAATCTGAACCATAGAAAACCCAGATTTTTCACCAAGACCTGAAACCAATAAAGAATCAGTAAGAGTGGTTAAAGAATCAATTACAACTCTTTTTGGTTTGAAAGTAGTGTAAAGTTCATAAATTTTTTCAAGAAACCCATCAGTTTCAACAACATCAAAATAAGCAATCTTCAGTTTTCCTGAAAGCTCAAGCTTTTCAAGATCCCAATTAAAAGAAGCAGCAGTTTTATACAGCTCCTTCTTAGCCTGCTCAGTAGAAATATACAAACCCTTCTCGCCAAAATCTTTTGCACCATTAATCAAAAACTGTATAGCAAGAGTACTTTTACCAGTACCAGCACCACCAGAAACAAGAGTAATATTTCCCTTAGGAATCCCGCCTTCTAAAGCCTTATCAAGGCCATCAATACCGGTCTTTGTTCTTTCAATCATAAAATTACCACTAAAGAGTAACTAAATCCAAGTATAAAAAGGTTTTCTTAAAAGAAAAAATTGCCTTGTTGGACAATACACCAATAGTCAGAACAACCCATAAATCTTGTTTTGCTCGTCAATGGTTACTTTTTCTGCCGCAGGTTCTTTGGAAAGACCAGGCATTGCTATTAAAGAACCGCTTTGAGCCACTATAAATCCTGCTCCTGCAGAAACCTGAACAGCTCTAATGTTAATAATGAAATTGATTGGTCTACCAAGTAATTTTGGATTATCTGAAAAAGATTTTTGAGTTTTTGAAATACAAATTGGTAATTTTCCAAAACCATTCTTTTCAAGATTTTTAATTGATTCCTCTGCTTCAATTGAATAAGTTACTCCCGAAGCACCATAATTTTTTCTTGCAATATTTTCTATTTTTGTTTTAATTGATTCATCAAGAGAATAAAGATACTCAACACTGCTTTCTTTCTCGCATAAACAAACGATTTTTTCAGCAAGCTCTTTTCCACCATCCCCTCCCATAGAATAAAACTCAGTTTTAATAGCATTGACTCCGATGAGTGAACATTTTTTCTTAATTAATTCAATTTCTTCTTTTGAATCCGAATCAAAACAATTAATTGCGACTACCACAGAAACACCAAATTGTTTTGTTCCCTCAATGTGTTTTTCTAAATTAGAAAAACCTTTTTCAACAGCTAATAAATCAGATACAGAATAATCCTCAGAAAAACCATGCATCCTCAACGCCCTAACGCTTGCAACAATAACAACTGCATTTGGTTTTAAACCAGTAGAACGACACACTATATCAAAATATTTTTCACAACCTAAATCAGAACCAAAACCGGCTTCAGTAATAACATAATCACTCAAACTTAACGCTAATTTTGTAGCAATAATGGAATTGGTTCCATGAGCAATATTCGCAAATGGTCCGCCATGAATAAACGCAGGACAATGTTCAATACTTTGAACTAAATTAGGTTTAATTGCGTGTCTAAGTATTACAGCCATTGCACCCACTGCATGTAATTGTTTAACAGTTATAGGTTCGCCTGTTTTTGAATAACCAATAACTATCTTTCCTAAACGTTCTTTTAAATCAAGAATATTTTCAGATAAACAAAGCACAGCCATTACCTCGGAAGCAGCAGTAATAACGAAACCAGTATTGATTTTAGAACAACCTTTTGAATCAGAACAAGTAACAATGTTTCTAAGAGCACGGTCATTCATATCCAAACAACGCGTCCAAGTTATTTTTTCAATGTCAATATTCAATTCATTTCCATTAGAAATGTGATTATCAATCATCGCAGATAAAAGATTATTTGCAGAAGAAATCGCAGGAATATCCCCGGTAAACTCAAGGTTAATATCCTCCATTGGTAAAATTTGACTATACCCTCCTCCGGTAGCTCCGCCTTTAATACCAAACACAGGCCCCATACTCGGCTCTCTAAGACAAATCATTGATTTTTTACCTATCTTTCTAAGTGATTGAGCAAGACCAATAGAACAAGTTGTTTTTCCCTCACCTGCAGGAGTAGGAGTAATACTCGTAAAAAGAATAAGTTTGCCATTTTTATTTTCATTTATTCTTTCAAGTGCTTTAAAAGAAATCTTTGCTTTAAACGAACCATAACACTCCAAATCACTTTCATTAAGACCAATTTCTTTCGCTATTTTCTTAATAGGCAAAAGAACTGTTTTTTGTGCTATTTCAAGAGAATCCATTCTAAACCAACATTATATTTTTTCAACAAAACCCTTACCCGCATTTAATTTTACTAAATCCCCAGTATTTAATACTTTTGAAGCAAACTTAGTTCCAACAAGACAAGGAATATTTAATTCTCTAGCAAGTATAGCTGCATGAGAAGTTATTCCCCCTTCATCAGTTATTATTCCCAAAGCTTTTTCAGCAAGAAGCATCATATTAGGATGAGTCATTGTAGTAACAAGAATTTCGCCTTGTTTAAAAGAATCTATTGCCTCTGAAAGAGAACAAATATCTTCATTAGCCACTATTCGTACAACTCCTTTTACAAAACCTGAATTAGCTGTTTTTCCCACAATATAATTCTCATCAAAATCTAGTGAAAGTTCATTTTCCTTCATTTTTTGTGCAATAGACCCAGAAAAAAAAGATTTTCTACAATCACGAATAATATATAAATAATTTTTTTTCCTTTGCGCCACAGTACAATTCAAAATTTTTGTTCCATATTTTAATAATTCAATTACCTCTTGTTTTCTGTAAGCCGCCATAAAATCTTCAATACTCAAATCAGCACGCTTAGAAATTTCTTCAAATAAATTCAACGCCATGAATTCGCTACCTGCCCACGCACACTTCAAAGTTAATCTTACTGTGCCTGCATCCCTAAGAAAATTAATAAGAAAACCAGCTTCGTCAGAAAAATCAATTGACTGGTTTTTTTCAAGGGGGTTTACTTTTTTTTCTTTAAATGGTTCCAAAGTTCTTTTTTTTAAATAAGTTACTACACTTTCAACATTATAAGTATTCGAAAAAAGCCAAGGAAAATTTCTTGCATGTTCAAGCAACGCACAATCAGAAATATTAGAAGAGCAGACCAATGCAAATGCTTTTTTTTCTTTCTCGATTTCAGTAATCTGATTTGATACTAATAAAGAACTTAGAACATTAGAATTTGTGCCTTGAATTTATTTAATTTCAGAACAAACTTTTTCTTTTAGATTATCAGTAAGCTCAGGCCTTGAAAAACGATAATAAGAAAATACTTTTGAAAGTAATGAAAAATACTTTTCAAATATATCTAATAATTGTATATCGCTACTAGCAGAAAAATCTTCTTTAGCTATTTTTTGTAAAAACTGAGTAAATTCATTCGCGGTTTTACGTGATTCATCAAGCAGATTAAAAGCTAACTTTTTATTTTGAAGTTTTTCAGAAGAATTGGATTGAGCCTCCATTTCAGAAGAATTATAATATACGTCAACATTACCCTTTTCAGAATAACAAATAATATTGTTTATTTCATTCCCTAAAATATGTTTTGAAGTAATATAACTAAAAATATTAGCCTCAAGATTTATTATAGATCTCTTCTCGCCATAAACAAAGGAATAATTCATACAACTCCCCAAAATTCTTTAGAATTTATTTTGTTAAGAACCAGATTAATATTACAAAGAACTTTTTTTCTTTGTTCCTCATCTAAATAAATAGCATTATCAACAGCCAATTTACACAATCCGCAACCATTACATTCTTCTTTAGTGCAAGAATTATTCAAAATACGTTTAGTATACTCGCCGATTTTTTTATTATCAATAAATGGTTTAAATCTTAAATTATTTTTATTTTTTTCAATATCCTCAATAGAATTTATATCCTCTGAAGCTAATAACCTCAATTCAGGATTTGAATCTAATTCCCCTTTACCTTTAATAGGTGAAAAGTAACTACACAAATCTGCAAAATTACCGTCATATTCTCTTTCACAATAAGCAGTTAAAACATTTTTTATCCAAGGAGTTGATTCTTTCCGATCAACAAGTTTAAAGCTTCCAACCCCAAGAGATTCATAAAAAGCCAAATCTTCAGGTCTTATCCACGAAGCCCTAGAAAGTTCCTCTGGAGTTTCGAGAAATATTTTTCTGCACATAAGAGTACAAAAACTCAAATGCGATTTATTATTTAAAATATCCATTGAAGAAAACCCATTTATTAAATTATGATAATTTCGCAATGGACAATAGGCAAGACATGGATCATTTACAATTAATTGTACTTCAACATTAGTTTTACTAATAATTTTTTTTAACCCATTAATATTCTTATTAATATGTTTACTAAGAACTATTCTTTTGACTCCTAATGATTCAAAAAAATTAACTTGTTCAGAATTTCTTATTTCGGAAATGATTGACGCACAAATTTTTAAATTAGGAAAATTTTTTTTTACTATTTGCATAATAAAAGGATTTGATAAAGTAACAGAATCGACCCCGATTTTTTGGATATATTCTAATTGAGAAATTATTTTTTTTTGAACTAAGGGATTAAACTCTAAATTAGCAAGACTTAAAGAATTTAAAGTATAATTAAAAGAAATATTATAATCATGCATTAGATTTATTGCTTTTTTAAGATTGGATTTAGAAATATCGGGAAAATTAAATGCACTTCTTCCTCCCCCAATAATTTCTACTTTCGATTGCCCATAAAATTCTTTAATGCCTTTTTCAGCAGCATAATTTATCAAAGAAATATCTCCATTAAAAGGGGCAAGTAAATTCTGCATTAAAACACCATTAAATCAAAATCAATAAATTAAACCAGTCAATCCCTCCCTGCTCGCATATATATCCTTTATTTGAATGCTAATATACCTTCGGTTGATTTGAAATCAACTTTTTGGTTGATTTTTATAATAAGTAGAACTTTAACTTTTGTCGACTAAATAATTACAAGACATATGTCTCAATTATTATTTAACATCTAATTGGTCTCTTACAAGTTTTTTATCAAACTTAAATTCTTTTAATGGTTTAATTATAAAATTACAATTATTATCTCCTATTGCAAGACAATTTACTTCAACACAATCCACGTCTTTTTTAAAATAAATAGAAAATATTCCTGCAAGAAAACCCCGAAGAAAACAATCCACAGGAACTTTTGCTTTTTTACAATGTTGAGCGACAGGAGAATTTGAAACCGTTACAAGAGCTTGTTTTTTTTCAATATTAAGATTAGTTCTTTGAATTTTACCCCAACCCGAAGCAGTAAAAAAAGTTTCCATAAAATCAATACCCTTATCGCCATGAACTCCAAAGTTAATTTGAAAACTTTTATTCAAATCAGTTTTGATTGCATCCTTTACAGAATAATAAATTTTTCGATTTAATTCAGAATCATTCTTATCCGCAATTGACGCAAGAACATCAATAGGCAAAATCACGAAAGGCAAATTAAGCAAGAAAAAATTATTTTGCTTGTACTTTAATCCACTTGTGAAAATGAATTTGTCGTAAAAAGAATTAAGCATTGTGTTCACCATTAAGTATTTTGTGAATTACTCTGTATGCTTCTACTTCAAGAGGCCAAACAACAAGAGCGTTTCCAATTCGCTTAGAAAGAATTAATCTTTTTTGAACAAGTTTTTTTAAATAATAAGAATAATTAGTTGAATGTTTTTTTTTGTGTTCTCGGGTAGAAATATTTTCATTAAACTGTTCAGCAATTTCAAGAGCAGAAATTGGCCATTTTTCTTTAACAATTTCAAGAATATTTTTTTCCTTACTGGTTAAATCGGCGATGCCAGAATCTTCAATCATATATTGCTACATACGTCCTTTTGAGTATAAAAAAGTAACTCTTTTTCGGGCATGGCAGAAACTCCGAAGTTCTTTTCTTTTCCCGCGGGTTTTTTCTTTCACAAAATTAAGTCTTTCTTTTTCCCCAGGGTTTTCCCAAGAAAAAAATTTCTTTCTTTTTTCCCCGGGGTTTTTTCTTTCTTTCTCAAAGAAAGAAAAAAGGCTGTGCTTAATGCTTCCTTCTCAGTCTCAGTAGGTATTCGAAGTGTTCTATGTCTGATTTTCTTAGTAAAATTATTAGTCCTGCAATTATGATTAGTGTGTAACCAGTTATTTCAAGTATTGTGTGGGTTTCGTTGAAAATTAAAAATGCGATTACTGATGCAAAAATTAATTCAGCAAGGGTTATTATTGACGCAATTGATGCTTCAAGTTTTTCAAGTGCGTAGTAATAGAAGTCACTTGCGAGTCCTCTAAATAATCCTATTATTGCCATCAGTAAAATTAAACCCCAAATATTTTCAAGAGGGGGAATTTCTTGGAATAAAGCCATGGCAATTGTTAAACAAATTACTCTAAATCCAGTGGCGTAAATTGAAACTGTGTGGTAGGAATAGTCTTTAAGTTCTCTTCCCGTGATTATGTCTCCTGCATAGGTTAGTGCGGAGAGGAATGCGAGAATCATTCCTATGTCAAGTGAGATGTTTGTGGGGTTTGTTATTAGGCATACTCCAATTATTGTTAGTGCTAATCCTAATAATTTTTTTAAATTAATTTTTTCGCCTAAGAAAAGAACAGCAAACACAAGCACCCATGCAGGAGCAGTGTATGCAACAAAGTAAACTGTTGAAAGAGAAGTGTACAAAATAGCAGCAATAAAAAATAAAGGAGTTGCTAGTCCAAATAATCCATTAAGTAAAATTAGTTTTAATTCGGGGATATTGTCAACGATTTCGTGTTTTACTTTTTTAAAATCAGAAATTATCCAAACTGAAATGAACCTAAAAATAAATAAAATCCAAATAATAAACAAGTAAGGCAATCCTGCATCTAAAAAAATTTTATAAGAAATTCCACCAATTGCCCAAATTAAGGACGCAGCAATTAGCCCAAGCACTGCAACTTTTTGTTCCATGAGCAATAGAAAGGATAAAGGTCTATTTAATTATCATAGGTCGTGACCCATTTTTTTCTTTTTGGTTTCTAAATAGTATTTATTGTATTTTGTTATTTTTCCTTTAATTGGAACTTGTTTATTAATTTTTAATCCAAATCCTTCTAAACCTAAAATTTTTTTTGGGTTGTTTGTTAGAACTCTAATTGAAGTTAATCCTAAATCTCGAAGTATTCTTGCGCCGGTTCCGTATTCACGCGAATCCGCAGAAAAACCTAATGCAAGGTTTGCTTCAACAGTATCTTTTCCTTTGTCTTGTAATTCATAAGCACAAAGCTTGTTTATGATTCCAATTCCTCTACCTTCGTGATGAGGAATGTAAAGAAGAACTCCTTGTTTTTCTTTTTCAATTAATTTCAAAGAAGTTTGAAGTTGTTCATTACAATCACATTTTTTACTATGAAAAACATCGCCAGTAAGACAAGCCGAGTGAACTCTAACAAGAACATTTTTTTCTCCATTTATTTTTCCTTTCACTATTGCAATGTATTCTTGTTGTTTAACCAAGTCAATATATCCAATTGCTTTAAAGTCACCAAATTTGGTTGGTAAAAAAGTTTCAGTTATTTTTTTGACTTTTAAACCATTTTTCAAACGATACTCAATTAGACTTTTAATTGTAACAATTTTCAAAGAGTATTTTTTACAAAATATTTTTAGTTCGGGAATTCTAGCCATTGAACCATCAGAATTCATTATTTCACAAATGACTCCAACAGGATTCATTTTTGCTAAAGAAAGTAAATCAACTGCTGCTTCAGTGTGTCCTGTTCTTTGAAGAACTCCGCCAGCTTTAGCAACCAAGGGAAAAATATGCCCAGGCCTACTTAATGAAGAAGGTTTAGAAGAATTAGATAAAATTGTTTTAATTGTTAAAAGACGATCTTTAATGCTTATTCCAGTTCCTCCTGCAGAAGCATCAACAGAAACAGTAAAAGGAGTCTCAAACCTATCTGTATTAACAGCCATCTTAGGTAAATCCAATTGAAGTGCTTTATTCAAGGTAATAGGCACACAAGTAAGCCCTCTTGCCTCTTTAGCCAAAAAATTAAGGTTTCTTTCATTAGCTTTTTCAGCAGCAAATAAGATATCCCCCTCGTTCTCTCGGGACTCATCATCCACCACAACAACCATTTTTCCTCGTTTCAAATCTTTTAACACAGATTCTACAGAGTCGAATTTAAAAGCCATAAAAAACACTAAATATATTATATAATCAATTCAAAATGAACTTACTTAAAAAAGTTACGTTAATCAAAAAAGAGTAGAGCCACATGGAAAAAATACATTTTACAAGAGCGCCAAAAATAAAAGACTTGGAAAAAGTTTTGAAAAACGGAGCAAGACAAATATTTATAACAAAAACTGCAAAAGAAAGAATGAGTAAAAAAGCAATTGAATTAATAAAAAAATATAATGCTGAACTAATAATTGAAAGTGCAAGAGGAAGACCGATTTCATTAGGTCTACAAAAAATATCTCAAATAGTAGAATTGCACCGAGACAATAGAACGTATAGAGAAATTGAAAACTTAACTGGAATTTCAAAAAGCACTTGCCATTACTTAATTAAATATGCAGAAAGACAAAAACTAAAACAAGGAAATAATGTTGTTTACTTATAAATTGTTTTTCTAAGCAAACAAAATATTCTTGCGGGAGAACAAAAATATTTTTTTATTTTGAGTTTAAACTGCAAAATACAGGGAGTATTCCAAAAATAGCAAAAACCCCTTATTTTAAATATATCAAAAACAGGAAAGTACAATAAGCATGACTTTAAACAAAAAAGAAGACGCTTTGAGAAAGAAATTATTAAAAGAAGAATTAGCCCTTAGAAAAAAACAACCAGAACATTGGGCAAAAACAAAATACAGAAAATATGCAAAACCTTATTCTGAAGATGAATTAAAACGAATAAAAGAATTAGAAAAAAAGAGAAAAAAGAAAAATTAATCATATTCTTTTAATTGCGCATTTTTTTCTTTTTTAGAAATAAACTCATGAGTAAGTTCAACACATTTCAAGAAATGTTTTTCTGTTGTTTTTCCGGTTCCATTAAACCCAGATGCTCCGGCATGTCCTCCGCCTTCACCAGGAAAAAATGCTTCAAGTTTATTGAATACATCTCTTGCCAGATCAAATTTTGTTTTATTTAGCCAAAAATTATTTACTCTACCACTAATACGAATTTTTCCTTCTTCTTCATATCCGCAAAAAGAAACATCTGCACCGATTCGAATTAATGTTGATGCTGCATCTGCTTCAAAAGCACCAACTTCAGAAAAAACGATTAATTGTTTTCCTGATTTAAAAATTCTAACTCTTTTAGCTGCTTTTAATGAAGCAATTTTTTGAGAAATGTCTCGTTCAACACTAAACAATTCAACTAAAGAAGAATAACGCATTTTTGCTTTCTCCATTACTTCACTCATTATTCTAAAAGTATTATGGTCAGCAATATGAAAAGAACAAGAATCAGTAATGATTCCAGAAGCAAGACAAGCATATGCTTTTTTTGGAATTTTTACTTTTGATTTTTTTAATAACCCATACACTAATTCAGTGGTAGAAATCGCGTCTTTTTTTATAATAATATTTTTTTGCGAAGCCATTTTTTCAGATTCGTGTGAATGATGGTCAATCAAAAACTTTTCTCCTTTAAAAGAAAGAAATTCTTCTTGCAGAGAACCAAGCATTTTTGATTTATTAAAATCAACACACAAAATACAATCAAATCCATTCAAAGAAGGATTAATTTCAAAAGGAATTTTTAATTTTTTTGCAAGAGCTTTAGCATTAAGATTCAAATGTTCAGGAACACCAATAACGATTTTTGTTCGCCCTTTAAGTGAAAATAAAATTGCCGCAGCACTTGCTATTGCGTCAACATCAGCGCCGGCATGCGTAAGAATAAGAACTTTCTTTTTGAATAAACCCGAAAGAGTGGTTAGAGGCAATTTACTTCTCCTCTTCCCCTTTCCCATCAGTCTTTTTTTGAGCAGCTTCTATTTCAGATTTAAGTTTATTTAATTTTTCAATTGCAACTTCTTCTTGTTTTTTCATTGTTTTTAATCTAAGTTCAAGAGTTTCTTTTTGTTTTTCGAGACCTTCTTTTACTTTTTTTGCG
>Ga0307928_10000721_pt1 | contig 24953 bp, 34 predicted proteins | sample AceLakmetagen232_FD_201815 | JGI IMG/M metagenome (GOLD analysis project Ga0307928, IMG submission 201815) | Saline water microbial communities from Ace Lake, Antarctica - #232 | ecosystem: Environmental > Aquatic > Non-marine Saline and Alkaline > Saline | place: Antarctica: Ace Lake... | reverse complement strand
CTATAACGTCTAAAACTTCTTTATTATATGTTTGTACTAAATTGAGTTTAATTTTAGAAGACAGTCCCGGATCTTTTAATTTTTTATCCAAGATTGTTCTGGTTATAGTTATAAAGTCGTGTAACGGTAATCCTTGTTCGCCTAACAGAGTACTAAGTCCTTCTACCCTGATTTTGTTTGTTTCTATATGAGTACCCTGCGTAATAAAAATTTTCACTAGGTCATCATCTGTATTTTTAAAGCGTTCCGCAACAATAGATATTAAATGCTGGAAATCGTTAATTAGACTTTTATTATTATGGGCATGTATCCGAGACTCCTCTTTGATTATTTTCATTTCTTTTTGAAGAGTTACTAATTCTTTTCTCATTTTACTTAGAGTTGCTTCAATATCTATTGTCATGGTATCTCCTAGTGACTACCAATTTATGTACTTAGTTTTATTTTTTGCTATCTTTTTTTCAGATCTTTTACAATAGGTGTAAATTTAATAATCTTTGGGGGTAATTTCTTCTTGGGGCGGGCGGATTTAATTGCTGGCCGATTTATTTTATGCAATTTTACAATCAGGGGAATATTCATTTTCTTTAATTTGACAATAGGACGGGGAGGTTCTACTTTGGCCTTTGAAGAACAAATGGTTACCTCTGTAAATATTTCTCTCTTCTTAGATTTAACTGCCAGTTTAGGTAGTATCGTCTTAGAGGGAGAAAGACCCGCGGTAGGATCTTCGCTTATAGGAGGATCTTCACTTATAGGAGGATCTTCATTTATATAATTTTCGTAATTGATATCTATATCTTTACGCATAGGTTTTAGAGGAGCTAAAAAATCAAATGATTTCTTTTTGGCTATATTCGCTGCTTTATTAACAGCAACAGAAGAACGTTCAACATCATTGCCGTCGCGAATATAAGTATTTATTTTTAAGGAAGCTGTCATTAAAGAAACAATCATAACGCCTACTGCTGCCAACATAAAAAATAAACCTGGAGCTTGTCCTGAAAACACCACAGTAAACCATGCGGATTTTGCCTTAAATGTAGATTTCTTTTTGGAGGTTATACCTTGTATAAATAACTTATACCCTAAGTAGGCTATAAAAGTGGACCCTGCTACCAGAGCTAATCGTTCTAATCCGTGAAATATTATTGCTGTCATAATTTTACGCCTTTAGTTAAAATTCCCAGTCGGATAATTTATCAGGTAATTCATTATTAATAATTGCTATTTTTATGTCTTCTTCTATGTCGCCCTGCTCTAGAGCGTCTAGCAAACTCCACATAACATATAAAAAGTATAGCTGGGAATTTTCTACCCCTTTTAATACATTAGTAGAAAATGACTTAAAATAATCTAAGGTTACGTCTTTTACAGCGGTAACTTGACGATCTTCCGTATCTTCTTGCTCATCTCTTAATATTTCTATAATATTATTTATAGACAAAGAAGATATCAAGGATAATGATTTTTTATTACCGTGAGTTATAATACCGCTAAGTAAATCCCCCGCTAAGTCATCTGTATATTTCCAAGTAGTATCATAAGAATGTTTTTCGAAAAATTCTAAAATAGTATAGATATCCTCTAAATAAAAAACAAGTTCTTGCTGTATCCTAGGTATTATTTTTTTCAGGTCTACGGTTATCGTAACTTCCCCGCCCTCGTCGTAAGACTCATTCCAGGAACCCTCGGAACTAAATAAATCACCAATCACATCTTCTAGGGAATCCTGTTCTCCGAAAGATAAAACTTCCCCTGTATCTTTGTTATAATCGTCAATATATTCAATAATCTTGTCATCCAAAATAAGTATCTTGGAATCTTTTTGTTTTAATTCAAATTCCCAATAAGATGCATATTCCGTGGTCCCTGAATCCCAGGTTAATCGGAAAAATAAAGAATTTAATTTTGTATCTGTTTCAAAATTCCAACCTAGTTCGGAATTATCAGGTGTTAAAGCTATACTTGTTCCCCCTACATATAAAGAATTACCTTCCCACTCTACTGTAGATCCGGAATATACATGTTCATTCGAGCCTTCATTTAATATGGAGTCTGTTATAATCTCTATGTAACTCTTTAAAGATTTTATATTGAAATCTGCTTTGGGTATCCAATACGGTATATTTGTTTCAGCATGTATTTTGCGACCAGGTTTATGTTTCATGTTTCTAAAAAATCTCCTTAGTTCCATATATAAGGGTAAACCAGAAACATAATCATTAAACCTAGAAGGGTAGCGTGTTTTATAAGATAATCCCTTAAGATACTTTGGTATTTTTTATTTTTTGTGCGACTCTTTTTTTTCTCTCGGCAACTTTCTCACTAATTGATTTCCCATAAACTATTTTTAGGGGCTTTTTGTTTTTTTGCGGAATTCCTTGATCCGAACAAATATATCCCTCATAGGTTATTATGACGTATAAGGGATTTGTATCTAATCCTATACTCATGCTGACATATGAATGCACCGCTGCTGAATAAGAACTATGTCTACTCATAATTATATGTTCCCCTGAATAGTATTTGTTGCGGGTACTGACGATATAGTGACTATATCTTTTTATTGCTACATGCTCACGTATGGCCATATTTAAAATATCCTTTCGTTGCTATATTTATAACATTAAAAGAATTTTACATTAGATAAAAGAGCCAGTAGCAGGAATCGAACCTGCGACCTACGGATTACAAAACCGGAGCTCTGGCCTACTGAGCTATACTGGCAAAAAAGGCAAAAAAAATGCTCACAACTAATAAAAGAAGTGAGCATTCACAAGGACGGAACTTTTAGATACTCACTTTACATAATAAAGTACTCCGTGGTTTTAATTACGGGAGAAATAATATGAAAAATAAGGGGCATGATATCTAAAAACCTTTGGGAGAAACACATAACAAAAAAGAGTAGTACCAAAGTACTATACCTATATTAGGTATAAAACGAAGATTGTCAAGATTCTTTTTCACATTCTTCTAAGATATTGAAAAACAAACCACCATTTCCTGGTTTACTGTTCATAAACGAAACAAAAATACGACCATCGGGTAAATTTAAAAAAGAAGGATAACCTCCCCAGCGCCAAGAACCCGTAAGCGGTTTCAGGTAAAATTCTTTCTTCCAGGATTTACCTTGATTTTTACTAGAATAAATAACGCATTTATTACTAGGACTTGTTTTAGTGCGAAACCCTATAATTAATTTACCCTTAGGGGTAATATGCAGACTAGCTGCAGTTCCCGCTATATTAGTAGTTTGTATCTCTTTCCAGGATTTGCCACAATTGGAAGACGTTGTTATATGGAATGAGGACTCTGCCGTAGTTTTTGCAAAGTACTGGTCACATTTATCTACATTTTTATGATACATTTTTTTTATTTTTTGTAAGTTTTTATGATTTCTAATTACGGCTAACATCTTATTACTATTTGGTAACTTAACTAAGGTAGTTTCATCGCAAAAGTCGGGGTCTATCGTAACAGAATCTGTCCATGTTTCACCTTTATCGTAGGATCGGTATACTCTGGATTGCCAAAGAGTGGAAGTAGTATCTGAGCCCCACATAGGCATAACTAAAATATCTTTTTCTGGAAATTCTATTACCTTGCTATACACATAATTTTCTAATTCTTTGTGGCCTTCCATTTCGGGTTTAGTCCATGTCACTCCGTCGTCGTCGGAATAAGCACATCCAAAAAAGGAACGGCGTTCTACGTTACCATAATCTTCTGGGTATAAGTAATAACCATCGCTATAGGGTAATAAGATTCTACCATTTTTAAGTTTAGTTAAGGTACACCCAGATTCAATTCCGCCATTAGAAAAAATAGAATGTATTTTGAAATCATTTTTGATCCAAGTTTTGCCTAAATCTGAAGATCTCATCAATCCTACAAATTGCCCTGGAGACAGATCAATACCGCTGTTATACGCTAATAATATATCGCCATTTGTGCATAACACACTAGATGCTATTAAGGTAGAATTGTTATTCTCCTTAGTACCATCTTTTATAGTTGCTATAGTTCCAACATCAACAATCTTTAACATATTCTCCCCATTCTCCTTTTATGTTGTAGTTACCGTAAAAATTCCTATTAGATTCATAATCAGAAAACATTCCTAACTCTAAGGACTGAAATACCTTTTTTATAGAAACAGCTATCGGTATATAATTATAACAATATAATAACATGGATTTGTTTAATTTTTGGAAATTTACTTTGTAATCCCTGGGATCAACCCCTCCATCTTTATATGTAATTTTAAAGTTGGCGTCAGGGAATGTTTTTACAATTTCGTCTACAATCATACGTTTAGTATAATTCTCTGCGTCACTTCCCACATTGAATATAGCTACTTTTTCGGAATAGGTAGAAGCTACAGCCAACCTATGTAGAACATGGCAAATATCCTGAACGTGACAATAGGGACGCCAAGTATCTGCATCGTAGACTAGTAGCTCTTTAGTTTTCCATAAAGTTCTAACAAAATCAGAAATAGTAAGGTCAAATCGCATACGTGAAGATATTCCGAAAACTGTAGAAAATCGCAAAATTGTAGAATGCATAAGGGAGGTGGTATTATCCCCATGCTCCTTTATATGTTGTTCCACAGCTACTTTAGTTTCTGCGTATAAGGACAATGGTTTTAATTCCGAATCTTCTTTTGCGGGGGAACCCGTATCGACAATGCCGTAATTACTACATGTCGATACAAATACAAAGGATTGAATCTTTCCATTGTTATTACAGGCATCCCAGATACGGATAGCTCCTTTTTTGTTAACTTCCTCTGCCAATTCTGGATATTTTTTACATAAAGGATCTCCGACCAGTGCTGCTAAATTAATAACAGTGTCGAAATTGTGATTTGCTAAAAACTTATCCCAATCTTCTGTTACTAGATCTCCTTTTATAAAAGTAAAAGATCCTGCTTTATTATGATCGGAATGTCCCATATAAGGTGTAAGAGCAGATACATTACCGTAATATAAAGCATCGTATACAGTAACTGAGTGAGAATTTTGTAAAAAGGTTTGTATTAAGGCAGAGCCTATATAACCAGCCCCTCCTATAATTAAAACATTACTATTGTCCCTCATAGGTGGTCACCCTTTTTCTAATTTAGTTACAGATGATAGAATTTGAGTAGCCGAAGTTATTATTATTTCAAACTGCTGCATATAATGCACAGCCTTATCTGAAGACTGTATAAGATCCATAAATTCTCCCTGTTTCGATAAAATAGTAGTGGCTTTTTTTTTGATAATATTTAATTCATCTTGTGACATAATAATATAACTCCTTAATGGGTGAATATAATCATCTTGTCTATTTATCAGAATTAAAATTTTTTTTCAATAAAATATATTTTAACCTATAAAAGAAATCCCCTTCCTTCAGGTGGGGGAACAAAAAAACAACTTGACACAAAATAAAGGTAGGCTATAAATTAGTATAGCCAAGTGGGGGTTATTTTGTATAAGTTAGATAAAACCAGTAATGCTGTATTTTCATTATGTTATCATCTGATAATTGTTGTTAAATATCGCAAAAATGTTTTCACTCAAGATGATATCATTTCTGATATTAAAACTATCATTTCTGATATTTCAGAAAGAAATGATGTGGTTGTGATAGAGCAGGGTTGTGATGTCGATCATGTTCATATTTTATTTAGAACGAAACCATCTTTGAATATAACTAAGTTTATTAATGTCTTAAAGGGAGGTAGTTCGCGAAAGATAAGGAAGAAGTATGGTGTTTTCTTGGAAGATAAACTTTGGGGAGATGCATTTTGGAGTCCTTCATATTTCTTAGCCACCACTGGCAATGTGACAATTGATATTCTTAAGAAATACGTTGAAAATCAGAGGATAAAATAGTGTTAACTTATAAATTCAGGATATATCCAAAGAAATCTCAACAAGAGAAGTTATGGAGACATGCAAATAAGTTAAACTGGCTTTACAATCAATTTTTAGATCAGAAGATCAAAGCATACGAAACTGAGAAGAGATTTATTTCAAGATATGATTTACAAAATCAAATTCCTATTATTAAAAAAGAAGATAATGTATTAAGAGAGATACATTCTCAAGTTATTCAGCAGGTTACGTATAGATTAGATAAGACATATAAGAGTTTTTTTAAGAGAGGTTTTGGTTTTCCCAAATTCAGAAGTTGCAGAAAGTTTTTTAGTATTGTTTATCCTCAAAGTGGATATTCCATAAAAGATAAGACGTTTCATACCAAGGTTTATGGTGATATAAAGTTTATTAAACACAGGGATATAGAAGGTAATATAAAAACTGCTACTATTAAAAATGAGAATAACAGATGGTTTTTATGCATTACCACGGATTTTAAGAAAGATATTAAATGTTCAGGAATAATTGGAATAGATGTCGGTATTACAAATTTAGCGGCTTTATCTAATGGCACTATTATTAAGAATAAGACACACGCTAAGTATTTCGATAAGCACATCAATAAGTTAAAATCAAGGAGGGATAGCCAATGTAAAAAAGGAAGTAGGAAGTCTAAGTATTTAAGTCAGGTAGTAAAACGATTATATGGTGTTAAAAATCGAAAGATAAATGATTTTCAACACAAGGTTACATGTAACCTATCCAGAGAATTCGATATAGTTGTGGTTGAAGATTTAGATACTAAAAAGATGTCAGAAGGAAAAATAACTGGATTAAATAGAGAGTTGCGTAATTCAAAATTATCTTCATTTATTGATAAGTTGGAATATAAAACGAATGAATTAATAAAAGTAAATCCAATGAATACAAGTAAAACCTGTAATTCTTGTGGTAAATTACAGAGTATGCCTTTGTCAAAAAGGACTTATGCTTGTACTTGTGGATATAGTGAAGATAGGGACGTAAACGCAGCTAAAAATATTATTTGCTTGGGACAAGCCATTCTTGCAAAAGAATGTACTGGAGGAAGTACTATACAGGAAGCCCTTTCCTTTAGGTGAGGGTAGTTCACAACTAATTATAAAAATACATAGAAATAACGAAAGGAAAGTATTATGGTTCAAGCTCAACTTACACTCTGGAAATCTACATTAAAAGAGGAACCTATCTATTGTATTAATGGGCAGCCTATACAGGATCCTCATGATCCCCGGCGGGGGCCTACTGCGGAAATAACAAAAACCTTATCGGATGTAGCTACTAAAAACTGTTTAGTTTATGGGTTTGATTTCGGATATACTGCAGATGCTATATTAGAATTAAAACCGGAGGCTAATGTAATTATATATGAACCTAATCCTACTATTTGTAACATATCTTCTGACTATCGAAAAGATTTATTAAAACACCCCAGAGTTACTATTATCAAAGAAGTTACGGAACTAGATTATGTGTTACTGCGGTTGTATAAACGTGGCGATCCTGTACATGTAACTATTGTCGCTAACTGGAATGTATTATTCCCCGAAGAATTTGAAGTTTTCAATATGCGTGTACGGAATATTTTAGAAAATATTAATATTAGTGAGCACTCTAAGGATATTCGTTATCAAAAATGGTGTGACAATCTAATACATAATTTACCCAGTCATATAAACAATACTAATATTAAAGATCTCTTTTTCAAATTTGGAAATATCCCCGCAGTTATATGTGCGGCGGGTCCCTCTTTATCTAAAAATTTAGGACAATTAAAAAGATTGCAGGATAAAATTATAATAATTGCGGTTAATACCAGCTATGCAGCGCTGGTAGATGCAGGTATTATTCCTCATTTTGTACTAGCTATAGAATCCTATAATGTTAAAACCATGTTTACGGGACTACCTATAAATACAACTACCCTTGTGTCTTCGTTGGTCGCCCATCCAGATCTTCAAGACTTAGATTTTAAACATAAAATAACCTTTGCCCAAAATACCTCCTTTTATGAAGAATGGATGCAGAAAAATTTACAGGAGCCCTACACGTTTGATATGGGGGGCAGTGTTGCCTGTGGCGCTTTTGCCTTTGGTTTACATATGGGCTGTAATCCTATAATAACAATAGGCCAAGATCTTGCATTTACAGATGGTAAAATGTATTCAAAGGGAACCAAATACGATGGTTTAAAATTGGATCTAGATACAGAAAAGGGTTTTTATACATTTGAACAGAAAAAAGATATTTTAAAAGATAGTAATGTGGCCGCGAATACCGAACAGGAAAGTAAAAGACGTATAAAGTATATAAAGGGCTATTACGGTGGAATGGTTCCCACCAATGACCATTTTACATTTTTCTTAAGTTGGTTCGAGTCCGCAGCCCGATTAGTAAAAAAACAAGGACATCCTTTGGTATTTATAAATGCCACAGAGGGCGGAGCCTACATAGAAGGATTTAAACATATTCCTCTGAAAAAAGCATTAAAGGGTTTAAAACATAGACCTAATCACAATGCTCGTGCTATAATAGCTAGAGCTAAGCCCCTTATAGGGTCTAAAATTATAATGTTAAGAGAATTAAAACGTCTAGATACTATATTTAAAGATGAAACTAAAAGTATAGAAGACCTGCGGGATTTATCCCCTTTGTTTCAGGCATATACACGAAAAACCGTTAGAGAAGAAAATGAAACGAAGCTCCAGGAAGAATTACAAGAATTTAAAGATTTACTTACTTGGGGAATATCTGCAGTAGAAATTATAGATTAATTTAAAAAGGTACTATTCTTGTTTTTTTATTTATTTCTTTTTCCGGAACAGTCGTGAACACTATCCCGTCTGACAATCTCCTCATAGAATAAACAGGGCGGTTCTTAGGATTTTTAAAAACCGTAATAGCGACTATTTCCATAGGGTATTTCCGCAAAGTTATAATATCTTCAAGAAAATATTTACTTTCTATATTATGCCGCATTCCTTATATTCCTAATTAAATACAGGGTTATGAATAATAAAATTTAAAACTAATACTTGGTCACTTACAGCTTGTCCTACTTCGGTAATATATTTAGAGGGAGTTTTAGGTTCCCCCAGAGGTAAGTCCCCATATACCGAAATGGATCCTTGTTTTTTAATAAAGTAAGTACACCCTGGTGTCAATTTCGACTTATTGAATGTTATTACCTCTGTATTTATTAAAACTTTTTCTCCTATACCCGCAGGATATAGGGAAAACCCTATAATGCGATTATTCTTATTACAATCGGCTAAAACTATTTTTCCCGAACCTTGCTCCACAGCTACCGCTAAATTAGAAGAAGGTATATTTTCCCCCGCTATAATTGCTGCATGGTTTATACACTTAACAGAATTGGGTGTAGTCATAATAGGTTTCCTCCTGGATAAATTAGACATAATATAAATGACTATTAGCCACAAGAAAAAACCCTAAATTTTTATTTTTTATATTTTTACTAATTTTCTACCTGTAACTTTACCATCTAGTTTTTTGGGGTTCTCTTCGATGCGTACACCTGGGAAGAACGCGAGGGCCTCTGCCACGTTAGCACCTTGTTGGGTTGTTACTTGTACCATACAGCCAACCCCCTCAACTTCCATGGCCTTAGTTGACTTCATATAGTCTTCTTTTTTGGAAGATGCCTTTGACAAAAGTTGAAACATATCGCCGTTTCCGAAAACTTTGAGGTCTTTTACTTGCTTACGAGCTCCATCAATATCTGTATTATCGAGTGTTTTTGGCATTTGTTTTTAGTCCTTTAGTTAATGTGTCTTCTAAATTAAAGATACATTAATTGTTATACAGAATTAAAAACTATTGTCAATAATTTTTTGTCGGTGCAGAGAGATTCGAACTCTCGACCCCTTGGTCCCAAACCAAGTGCGCTACCGGACTGCGCTACGCACCGAATATTATTCTGTCTAGGTGAGAGGATTTGAACCTCCGATTACTTGGTCCCGAACCAAGCGGCCTACCAGACTAGCCCACACCCAGAAAATATTTACTTTGTTTTAAAAAGGATTATACCCCTGGGGGAGATGGAAAATATTTTCTAGCTATGTGGGTAGCAGTAAAATTATACATAATATTAGGCTCGTATAGAATTATATATTCGTAAATAGGTAGTCTGTTTTAATTCAACTTCTTGTATTAAGGCAGAAGAAAATAAAACCATATGTTTGTGAGTAGCTGTAGTCCTCTTAGAGTTTTGAGAACAGGTAAGTTTAGTATTCATAGGATTAAGTATATTAGTAGATTTAAGCATAGTAGTTTCTCATTCAACTTTTACATTCTTTTAACATAAGTTAAAAATTTAGATTTACGATCAAATAATAGATCACTTATTAAAAAGTCATCTGTGTTTTTATAGTAGTGAAATAATTTATGAATACATAATTTAACTTCACGTAAAACATCTTGTTCCGTAGGGGCATCTTCTACGGAAACATAATCTAATATTTTTAATTCAGGGGATTCAAAAAACCAAACATCTTTTCCTTTAAAAACATTAATATTGACTTTGGGATTAATGTTATAATTAATGTTACCTAAATTAAACTTTAGTATTTTCATAGCAAAGTATTAAACCCTTCTGATGGATAAAAGCCAGTTGCCTTAGATCCATTTGGCCATACGGGGCATGTGCGCCTGTCGTGAGAGTCGAACTCACAATCGCCCGGTTAACAGCCGGGAGCTATAATCCATTTAAGCTTCACAGGCATAGAACCACAAAAAACTGTGGCAGTCTGTTTTATTCCCCTTAGTCGTTATTATAGATGAGGGGGAATAAACCTAATTCGGATTTGGATTTCTTGGATTTCTTAAATTTAATAAAGTACGCATAGTAATATTTTACCTTTAATTTAAGGTTATAGAGAAACAAAAATAAATGTCAAGGGGTTTATTTGGAAAAAATCAAAGGCAGGTTGCATTACTAGAACTACCCCAATTTCCCTCACAAGAAACTTGGGGTTCTATTTTACATTCTGAATAGGAGATAAGGACTAGCTTGATACCCATCTCCTCCCCACATAGTACCCGAAATTCTCTGCACTTGGGGGGTAGGGGGTACTTGTCTATTGTCTGGACCTTTTCCGTTTAAAAAATAGCCATTTTGCCATTCCCCATTTAACCACTCCACATTTTTAGCTACGCCGTTCCACCAGCATCCATTTTCCCATACCGCATTTTCCATAAGACCACTAACCCATAAACCATTTTTCCACGTACCTTCGGTTAATGTGCCACTAAACCACACTAAGCCGTAGTCGTCACTTTCCCCCAAAATTGCATTTTTAATATTACAATTATTTAGCCAGGGATATTTACGATCTATAACTTCTTGTGACATATTTTGCCAAAAAGCTTTTATGCGGGAATCTTTACCGCCTTTGTATAATGATAAATTTTGTAAAACCTTGTGCATAGATTGCCTCTATTAAAAATATAATAATAAGTGTGAAAAAAATTAATAACTTTATAAATAAGAATTAATATTTTATTTTCAGTTTTACTTGAACTTAGGAGATAGTTCCATGAAAAAGAAACAACCTAGACATATTAATGTAGCGCAAATAGTAGCCTGTACTGTAAAGAAGAATATACATAAAAAGAATATTGGTATTACAGTCCAAGATTTAGTGGATGACTATAAGAAATACAATAAGTTTCCCAAGAACTTAAATTGGGCACAGCAAGATTATTTACGCCGCTTTCTTACAAGAGTTCTACAATACCGATTTATGACTTTTGCCGCAAATAGTCCTACTTTTGGTATAAGTGCCTTAAGTAATCCTAATTTTTTCAAGAAAAATTTAAAAATATATAAATTAATTATATTTAATGAGGATAAACTAATTTCTGATACTGGGAATATATATGATAAGATAGAAACTGGTAAACAATATACTTCTGAAGAACTTATAGCTATACATGGAGAACCTAAAAACGCGGGACGTGTAGCCATGAATAGATTGTACGCTCTCGGGTATTTGAACAGAAAAAAACGGTATTACACCAAAGAAGACCCCACAAATAGTCCCTGGTTAGCCCAAGTACACTCTGTGATTTCGTCACATATAAAAGCAAAAGCAAGAGTAAAAGCTACTATAAGAAAGGCTATTGATACGGCGAAAGAATCTTTTGCTAAAAAGAAAGAAGACGATAAGTCTAACCCTGTTATTGCATGTGATATTGATGTTGACTCTCTTTTAGATACAATAAAACATGAGGAAATTAATAAATTCTGTGCTATTTGGTATGTGCAGCAAGTATTAGATCCTAATTTATATTTGGATGCTTCTGATATTTATTATTTATGTGCTACACGTAAGGTACTTTCTACCATTATAGTAGATCCCCATACATCTAAAGCTGTTAAATTATATATGATTACGAAGTTACTCGGAAGATTACAACTATCTCATTATAATAAGGTTGTTTATACTACTATAAAAAAGGAAACAGGGAAAATACCTACTTATAGCCTTTATCTAAATACGGAGGATTCCAACAAAGTACTATATAATCATAAACGTATTAAAAAATCTCCTGCGTCTTATCCAAAGACTGTACCTGTATTAACAAATACTGTAGCTAGATATCCCAGCACCCAGCAGGTAGTACATACCACAACCTGTAGTAAGGGTACTCCTGTAAAAAAACCCAAAGATATACAGGTTTCCTCCTCTGGGGGTACTACGCAAATGTATTATAATATTTTAACGAAAAAAGAATATGATTATTATAAAACAAATTTTTATTCAATATCTAAATTAGATGATAGTTATAGCCCCAGCCACCCAGGAGTAATATCAGCTTTCCTAAAAGATTTTATTATTCTTCCAGGAAACCAAGAACTTAAATCAATTTATGATGTAATACGTTTAGATTTTGATGATATTACATTTACAGATCCTAAATGGATAGGACTTAATGATCAAGCATATCTTTTAAGATTAATTACAGTTAAATCTCAGTCTGTATATCTCATTATCTCCTCTAATAGCCTTCCCGGATTTAAAAAATAAAAATAATACAGAGAAACTTTATAAGCAAACTTTCTATTTAGGTTATCTATAAAAAGTATTAGAAGGTATTAACATTCTATTTTTATATCATATAGGAGATAACCCATGGCTAAATATAGCATTGAATTATTAAGAGAATCATTAGTTGCAATTAAGAGAAAAAATCGCAAGTTAGCAGTAGCTCTTGTACAAGAAGCTATTACAGCAGATGTTGGAGAAAAAAATTCTAAACAAACAAAAAAAGTTTTGGATAAAACTAGTCATGATTTAGAATTATTGATACAAAGTATGGAAGGAAATTCTAAAGATATAGGAGAAGAACTTAATGCTGATTCTGCTCTTAAGAAAAAAGCAGAAACTCATCTTGACGATCTTTTAGGTACATTCGATGAGATGTTTGATATTATGGCTCCTGGTCAAAGTAGTCGTCGTATTATTGCAGGTGGACTGAGTAAAGAAGTCACCATAAAAAATATTGTTAATCTTAAAAAAGAAATAGATAATTTGAGTACTATAGCCGAAGATAATAATGATATATTCGGAGATGAGATTTTAGCAAAAGAGATAGAAAGTAAAATGAACATCTTCTTGAAACAATTTAGTGTACTTGTGGATGATTTAAAAAAACTGGACTGATCACCTTAAGTTGATTACTTGGTTTGTTGTAAACATTATAAACGATGCACTTCCTTGAATTAAGCACCTAAATATAAAATCTCCTTATTATAATTTGTATGTGAATCCTATAGAAGGTTTTTTGTTGGAGTTACTACTTAAATGACTTTCTGTTTAATTATAGTATTTAAAGACAAGTCTTTAGTTACTTTGCAAAGCCTACCTCGACCCAACCTTTTACTTCAATAGATTCCACAATAGTATATTTATGATAGGTGTAGTATTCTTCCTCGATAATCGCAAATTCTAACCACCTGCGTTCTCCTTTAAACGTCCGGGGTAAAAATAAAAATTTTTTTCTTTTTCGTGTTTCTTTAAGTCTGGGAGGTGTTTTTATTTTCCATTTCATGTTTTTTCCCTTTCACCTACTAGTTATTAATTAAACCTTTAGTTTAAATTGATGAGTTAAATAAGACATAAATGATTTATTAAATCCTACATACTGTAATATTTTGTAAGATACCTTACTTAATAAAGATCGATACCGCTTATGTTTAGAAATAGCTTTAAGAATATTATAAGTAAACTCTTGCTGTAAGAGCCTAGATATATAATCATAGTTACCCATTTGTATACTATTCCAATACAGTGTACTGCCTCCTTTAAATTGTAATAACTCTTTTTTAAATTGGTTTTTGTTCGTTTTAAAATACTTAGATGCTTGGGGCTTTGATAATAAAATCGTGTGTACCGCTTCTGGCCATACCGAGATACATGCCTGTTTATAAACATCCGATCCCGTGCCTAAACATAACCCTGTAAACACATCTATAATAGAAGTAGTGTCTGTACTACTAGACAGAAGAGTATCAAATAATTTATAACTGTTTTTTTTATTAAACTTTAATAAAGAATCATTTGTTATTACAATATCCCATACAGTCCCTTTACCGTAAAGAAACAAAGCATCGAACACGATAGCCTCTGAAATATAATCTTGGGGTACATCTTGTTTTAAAACCTCCTTACAGTATAACATAACGATTTTAGCTATGTTTTTACTATTTAGAGTCTTGTCTACGGAACAGCTCGTAACCGAGTACATATAAAATAAATCAGTACTGTGATCATAAGACAAAGCTTCTAACCCCGCATCGAATAAAAAATTAGTGTCTTGGGTCATAACCCCTAATACTGACTGATTGTATAGTAAAAAATCAGGATTTAAAAAAGTCCAAGATTGAAAAAGGTTGGGGTTAAAATCGGATGACCAACAATCAGGGCTAGGGTGATCCCAGAGAAGATTGGGGGATAACCCGTAGGCTTCGAATATTTGTTCTAAGGATAGCTTTTTACGTAAGTGACTTGTAAAATCACGTAAAAAAGTTGGTTTCATGGTATAAGAAAAGCAAAAGTTCATTACAAAAATCCTTCTACTTATTAATATAGTCCTTATTTTTAGAAAGTCAACCCCTGTTTAGTAAATCCCCTTTAATTTGATTTTTTAAAATAACACCCTGTTGTTTTTCAACGTCCTGTACCTTGTATAAATCTAATTTATATGATTATGAATTATATTTTCAATTACCAGAGTGGGGGATACGGGTAAAATCTCTAATTTATTTGTAGCATCTATAGCCATAAAGGATGTTGCTGCATCTTTAGCTTCTTTTTTCGATTTTTCTGCAAACATGGCGAGGTTAATAACATTTTTATCTGCATTTGTAAGTATTGCTAAAAACTGTGCTTTTTCTTCTTTTTCTTCTTTTTCTTCTTTTTCTTCTTTTTCTTCTTTTTCTTCTTCTTTTTCTTCTTCTTTTTCTTCTTCTTTTTCTTCTTTTTCTTCTTCTTTTTCTTCTTTTTCTTTTTCTTCTTCTTCTTGTGCAGTTACTACTTCCTGAATAAGCGCTTCGGCTACAGCTTCTTGTCCTTCCTCTAAAGCAAAAGTAGCTTCAACTAGAAGTTCTTTAAAATATGTTTTCATGATAGGTTTCTCCTTAGTTTTGACATTAACTATTTATTGTGTAATTTTTAAATCTATATAACAAACAGTGTAATGTTTGACAATACAAATAGTATATAATATAAGTAACAATAATAATTGTAATATTGTTTTTTATTTTAACAAAAGGATAAAAAAATTAATGATAGGTGCCATGTATATGATCTTAGCAACTTTGTGTTTTAGTATTGCATACACATTTGTTAAATTGGTCAGTATTCATATAGGAGTAATGGAAACTATTTTATTTCGATCTATAATTACTATAAGTATAATATTTCCATATTTGTGTATAAAAAAAATTCCTGTATTGGGATATCCGGAAAATAAAAAATATTTAGTTATTAGGGGTATTTTTGGTTCTCTTGCTATGATTTGTTATTTTATGTCCTTAAAATGGGCATCTCTCCCTAATGCCTTTACTCTACATAATTCTTATCCCTTATTTACAACTATTTTGGCATTTTATTTACTTCAAGAAAAAGTTACATGGAGTAAAATAGGATTAATAGGAATAGCACTACTAGGTATAATTCTTATTATAAAACCAACTCATGGTATTATAAAACCTTCTAACCTGCCAGCATTGATATCTGCTGTTTTTATCTCCATAGCCTACATTTCTATTAAATTTGTTTCGACACGGGAACATCCAGGTTCTATAATAATGTCCTTAAATATAGGAATATTTCTATTATCTTTACCTATAACTATAATTTACTGGGTTTCTCCTACGGTACACCAAATACAATTAATCTTCGGGGCGGGTATTTTATTAACTGTGGCTCAATTTTTTCTCACCATTTCTTATAAAAAAGAAGAAGCATCTTTTATTTCTATTTTTTCATTTGCGTCTATATTATGGTCTATAATTATAAGTTATTTTGTGTTTAATGCCGTACCTACCCTTATAGAAATGGTAGGTATACTTTTAATATTAATAACTATGATATCTTTAGTAATTATAAGAGCTAAAGAAAAAGTTCTTTACCCGAGGAGTACCCCGTGCCTAAAATAACTGATAGTAATAAGTATTATTATAAATGTAAAACGTGTTACTTGGAAGCCACTTCTGCAGATTTGGTAAAAGGAAAATGCCCTAAATGCCAGGGGACTGTGATTAAACATTTAATTCCTGAAATTAAATTCCAGGGACAGTTGTTTCAATAATGGCTACAGCAAAATTTGGTAACTGAGCTCTATGGTATTTGTATAGATTTCTTTGGATTTGTAATCTGTGATATAAAGCTCTAGGTGCTCTTTTAAGATCTCGTACCCATTTAAAAATATCAAAAGGAATGTCGCCTTTAATATGAGGAGATTTAGATAACTCTACTAATACTTCTGCCCACCTTTGATTACTATCGTCACTATACAAATCGAAATTAGTTATTAAATTATCCCACACAAGCTCTGCTATTTTAGAGGAACAGTACTCATGGTCTAATACTCTTATTAAGTTATATTCGTATGTAATATTTGGAACAATAAGATCTAATACCTGTCCAACTTGTTTTTTATTATCATTATGTTCTATAAGTACCTCTAATTGTGCATCTTTTTCCATAGTACTTAGATCAAAATTAGTAGCTAATATTTTTAAAATATTTATGTCGTCTGTTTCCCAGATTATGGGATCTACTTTCCACTTCTGCATGTTCTTTAAGGTTTTATAGGCATTTGACATAAATTTACTCCAATTATATAGATGTAAAACAATAAGAAAGAATACCTCTAAAATAATATAAAATTATAAAATACGAAATATTTTACATGGAAGTATTATCCGGCCCTTTTACATTCTTTTTTTGCCCAAGATCCTTGCCACTCTGTGCGCCTATCGTACTTGCGGTGTAATGTTCTCATAGACTCTAAATTATCACCAGTAATGTATGTCCGGATATCGTGCCATACGGCCCCATACTTTTCACCTCTAGGGGGCTTATACTCCAAAGCATCTGCCTGAATAATTTCTACGCGAGGATCATCTTTGAACGTAGGTCCAACTAATTTTATAACATCCTCGGAAAGTTCGATTACTGTTATTTTTTCAACAATATCACTTTCTAAAATAGCTGTGATGCATATACCTAACCCTAGGCCGTTTATCAATACATTTTTACATTTACGGGCTCTGAAAATAAAACGCACATGATCTGATATTTCGTCTGGGGTGTTGGACATTACAACACTGTTTTTATAAGTTAATTTTTTGTAAGTCCCTGGAGGAATATAGCCTCTGCCACCCTGTGCTGCAGCACGCATTTTTGTAAAATTACTACTATCTTCCGAAACTTTGAAAGAAGAAACTTTCCATTGTCCAGAATCACCATCGGGTATTTGTACATTAATTCTCATAATATTCCTTTCGTAAAAGTAAAGAATTTATCCACCTCTTATTAATATAGCAACTTTTTTTAGAAAGGCAACTCTTATAATTGGCTGTAGTGTTCTTTTTCTTCTTCTGTTTCTTCTTTTTCGGGAGGTGGAGGAAGTAGTAAATTACCCAATACTGTATTCCATTCCGTGAAGCGTTCTGCTGTTTCAGCCTCAGTAACATACAGGTCTTGTGGAGGGACGTTGAAATCATTAGATTCCCAATCTGTAATAACATTACCATTATCGTCAGGCATATAGGAACCTAGGAGTAACAGCTTAGAACCATCTGTATAGGAGCAGATAGCAACTCCACTCATATTAAAAATAGTTTCGAGTTCCCAGTCTTTAAAGACGTAAGTAGGGCATTCAAAAGTACCGTGTAAATTCATAGGGTGGCCTAATTTAATGTTTTCGGGAACAGGAGTTATTATGGTATAGGTACCTTCATCCATAACACTAGAGGAGTCATTAACTTTATAGATCTCAAAATTATAATTGCCTCCGTACCAATTACCAAAGTCTTTGGTACTTCCTATGGTATCCGCAACAAGGTCACCGAAAAACATAATAGGTTCTTGCATTTCCCCAGACTCTGCATCGAAAGTTTGATTATACAAAAAGGTACATTGTTTCGTCATCCATTTATTGTGCTTGTTTTGGATATTCCATTTTTTGCCTATTTTTGTAAATTCTTTTTTATTTGTGAATTTAGATTCTGTACCGAAGTGGACGTAAGTTTTAATATCAATTAACATGTAAAATATCTCCAAATAGAAAGTAATAAAAATTTTGTAACATTTATACTTTATAGTAACTTAGAATAAAACAACTTGATTATTTAATAATTACTCTTATAATTTATTTTTTTCAAGGAGATTTTTATGTCTACTAAATGTTGCGGTACTTGTATTCATTGGGATATAACTCATAAAGGGGATGTTATGGGGAAAAAACCATGTAAGCGTTTAATAAAATTAAAAATAGATAGTCCTACTAAAAATAAAGATGATGGGCATAATTGTGATATTTACAGTAAAAAAGTACATGTATAATTCACTTTTTAATTAAAAATTCTATAAACTAAGAACCAGGAGGTTAAATTATTATGCCCAATATAAAAAAATATTCTATTTTAATTGAATGGTCCGAAAAAATGAATTTGTGGATAGGGACTATTCCTGAACTAAAAGATACAGATTATGGTATCCTTCTGTATGATGAAGACCGTGATAGGTTATATCAAGATATGCAGATACTGCCCCCTGCTCCCCCAGCAGACTACGAATATCTGGATAAAATACCGACCCCTAACTATAGCAATGTTAATATTCCACATTTGTATATAGGTCGTTCCAAAGAAAATAAGGATCATTGGGAATGTAAAGATTGTAAAAAAACGAATAGAAGCCTAGAAGAATTGTATCAGACCGATTGTAATCCTAGAACAGAAAAAGATCGCTGTCCCCATTGTGGAATGTTATATATATGTCGTCCTGACTGCAAAGGAATATTAGGAATTCTCGGGGGTGGTAATTTTGAAGAAATAGATAGTTCAAAAGTATATGTAGCGGGAAGTACTACTACACCTTCCCCCCATGCGGCATACCAAGAAGATGAATAATAATATACAACAACTAGAAGAAATAAATAAAATATGTAATGATGTTTTAGAGATCGGGAATAACCATATATTCCCCGATTCCTTATATTTATCTTTTCTGACAATATATCTTAAAGACGATTATCCCTCTTACATTAAAAGTGTATTAGAAACCTTGTTTGCAGAAAACATAAAAACACTAAAACGGTATAATATTTTAACTTTTTTACAAACAGTTTGTAATAAAATAAAAGAACACAATAATTTAATAATCCGCCCATGGGAAAAACATAATCACCATACTATAATATTTAATCATAATCGAAGATTTGCATCCTACCCTACTAAAGATATAGAACATACCTTAATGCATATATGGCTAAGGGGTGCCGACAACCTGGAACAAAACAAACAACTAACACTGTCTTTTACCAAAATGCACGATATACAGGAACAAAAAAAACTACTAAACACTCTGCAGACAAGTATTGACACTACCTCATCATACATAAACAAATTAAATTGGGTATTAAAGAAAGTTGAAAAACTAGACTTTTAATTTAGGTGAAAGGTACATAGGACTTTACCGAATTCAAAGTGAGTTCTATTTTTTCAAAATAAACAGAATACAAAATAGATCTAACATATGATGGGGAATTAGGATGTAAGTACAAAGAACAAATTAATGTCCTGGCATACACATAAGGTTTATTTAATAATCCCCGAAATGTTTTTAAATCCTCCATTATCTGATGTATACGAGCAAGCGATAAATTAGGATTGGCAGCGTATCTACATAAAAGTAATATCTCCGTGCTATACTCCTTATCTAATATCCACTTAGGAGTATTTGACAAAGAAACTATATTTAATAACATTAGATGTAACCAGGGATCCGTATACTTAGAATCAAACCGGAACCAATACCAATATAAAGATTCTATAACACTTTCGGGTAAATGAACATAAGAGCAGAATCGGTAATATAATTCATTAGTAGCACGCTCTTCAGTGTCAATATAAGGACAATATGTAATTAAAAAATTATATAATTTGGTACTAAGGGTATCCGGAATTATACAGGAAGAGTCTTCTAACCACGTAACGCACCCCGTAAGAATAATTAACCAATCTTCCTTGGTACAGATAGTAGAATCTGTAATAGAAATTATAACACTGGAATCTACAGCAGAGAGCTCCCTAGAAAAAATAAGTTGTAATAATAAATTAAGATCCTTTGCCCGCGCTCCCGTATAATTAGATACGATCTCCTGGAATTTAGACATAAGGAAAGACATCTCGATAGTGGTATTTGAAAATAATCCAGGATATAAGTAAGGATCGTAGGATGTTATAGCTTCATGCAGTAAAGCGATAGGGCATTTGCTATTTGTCAATATTAAATTTTTAATATCGTAGTCACCTGCCTGGTATATGAAAATATAAAGACTTTCAGGAATAGTTGGAGAGAACGTTAACACATGGTATAAGTTGTCTTTGTTAAAAATATTATCTTCCACAAAATCTTGTAATTTATGAGGAGATAAAAATAATAATTGTTCTTTAAGGGAAGAGTTATATTCATAGTTGTCGGTATCTGTATATAAAGGATTAAGTATATCCGCCATAGTAAAAACTATTTATGAAGTAGTTTTCTGATTTTGATGAAAACACCTTTTGCCCATTTTTTGGCATTATGCTTCCCGTAATGAATATTTCCATAAGGAGGTTTTATCATTATTTTTTTACTATCTATAAATGTACATTCTTTTATGTTGCTCATTTGTATATTAACTTTTTTTTCTCTTCTATATATTCTTTTTAATGATTTTTTACTATTTTTTAGTATGTATTTATTTTTCCATTTAGAATCTTTTGGCAGTTTAGGGGGTCCTATTAAAATACATTTTGATGCTCCTGTTGCAGTAATTAGGTTTTGCATTTTAATTTTTGAAAACCCAAAATAATTATTATTAGTACCCATAGAAATTATTACGATATTTGGTTTAAATTCAGGTAAAGTTTTTTTTCTTTTTCCAATGTTTTTTCCACTAAGTATTCGGGCAATTATAGATTGGTTATTACGTTTTTTTTGGAGAGTTGATTTATAGTTCCATTTTTTATCTAGGGTAGTGTAAGTAATTCGACTACCGCACTTGGAATACATTCTTTTTGCTAAAAAAGTTCTTGCAGAAGCTCCACATATTGCAACGGATCTAACTTCATTTTTTTCTTGAAATAATTTATGTAAAGTTATTCCGAATGTTTCAATAGAATGAGAGTCTCCTAAGATTAATATCTTTGAGGGTTTGTGATTTTTCCCAAAAGATATTTTACTATTTGTTAGTAATAAAATAATAATTGTTATTACAAAAACTAAATTTTTTTTCATTTTAATTAGTTCTCTCTATTATTTAATTGTGTTCCAAATAAAGTTTTTAATACTGCTTTTAACCAAGATGGTGTGTTTTTATAATGGTATAAATAATTTACAGAATAATAATTTTTACCCGTATCTCGCTCGATTTCTACTAAGGTAGCAAGTTCTGATTCTAATATAGTATGAAGATGGAAATAATTAATTAATAGTTCTTTGCGGATACCCCAGTTATCTGTATACATTTTTTTGAATAATTTAAAAGAACAATTAGGATGGTTCGCTATATCTTTATTATGACCTTCTTTAGAATGTTTTTCATAAAGTAATTGTAATAAAGGTTCTGCAACTTTTGCATTTAACAATAGTCCTTTTATACTAAAATGACCAGCTTTTAGTATAACTTTTTTTAAAATAGATTCAGGGGCATTGGGATTACTTGCAACATAGTATACAAACATTTCATCGTCGTACCACATACGTTCAGCAATAGCTTTTAATATTGTAGGGGAAGTTGTTTCATTTTGTGCTAATTCCGCCATTTTTCCTTTGCTCATTTTCATAACATCTGAATTGGTACCCATAATAAAACCTCCTAGGAATAAATAACAGTGATTGCCTAAATATTAATGCGGGTTTCGCGAAGGAAACACTTCAAAACTTTTTACGTAAAATTAAAATTATTAAATCCACAATTAAAAAAATATAAAAACCACTTACCGCATATATAGGCAATTTTTCTACATTTATGATATGGAAAAAAGGTCTATAATAATTTAAAATAAAGGCTACTATGAAAATAAAAGCAGTATACCCTAAAACCTTAATAATGTAATATAAATTCATATATACTTTCGGTGATAATTTCTAATGTACCAATTTATAATAGTTAGAATAGTTATCTAAAAATATACTTTCGATCTCTAACCACATAACCCGGGCTTCTGGGATATTTCTAAATAGCGCCGTACGAAATAAACCATGCTCCTTCTTATACATAGCTAAAAGTCCCCAGTTCTTAGTTTTGGCGCACTCTCGTACATTAGCTAACCTGTCGGCTAGCTTAACTTTGATAGGGCTATTTGGCCCCGTATAGGCTGCTATCTTTGCATATGTTTTTTTCTTTCGTATTTTCCTATTTTTTCCAGGGACATCTGTAAGTAATTCCACTCCCGCACATGTTATCTTGTAAAACTCTCTATTTAATTTTTCCGCGGTTACCTCTGTATCTTCTAAAATATCATGCAAATACGAAATTTCTATACACCTCAACTGTTCTATAAATTGGGATAAGGGTTGTTTTTTAATATATAGTTTTAAAAGGTCCGGTATAAACAAACTAGCTACTTGATCTAAATGATAAATATAGGGTTTGTTCCCATACATCTGATCACCATGATGCTTAATTGCATAATCCCTAACCGTTGTTATAATGGTCTGCAATTCTGGAGATAATTTTTTAATGCTGCTTAGTACTTTCATAATAATGTAACCTTTTTTATAATAGGAATAAATATAATTATAATAGCTATCCTGCTATTTATAGGATATGAGGATAATTACTTATGTTTTTATAAGATGTTTAAGAGTTTCTAATTTAGAATTAATTACATTTAGAGCAACAGGGGGTAATATGAAATGAGTATAATCTTCGGATTGATGTGCTTCTATTAAGCTGTGAAAATTAAATACATGACAATCCTCATCTACAGAATTATTCAAACAATCTATTAAATATAAAAAATTGCGGGAATCTTGACAAAAACTTTCATTTTCAATTAAATAAGGAACATGGTCTGTAATAGTTTTTATTTGGGTTATGCGGTTAAATGTAAGATCTCCCCACAGGCAAACCGCCCTATCTTTACCTTTGAGGCACGCATCGTATTTTTCTGTTAGACCCAAAAGATAATCAGCATCTTTTCCCCTCTTACATAAAGCTATGTATACTCCCAGTGCAGTACTTTGACACTCTCGTAAGGTAAAAGGAATTATATTTTCTTTTTCTAAAAAATTTAAAGAAATATTAGGATTAACAACTATACCTTCAAGAATGTTACTCAGAACACGATACTCCCTATAATCATCCCGTGTAGGGGAAATATGCCGAGTATCTCCAAAATTAGTAGCTATGGTTGTAAGGATTATATGCGCAACGTCTTCTGTGATAATTGTATTATGGGAAAGGTAATATAAAACATCCCCATCTGGAACGGCGGCTAACTTTTCAGCTTCTATGGTCGTAAGGATAGAAGATTGTGCCATAACTGTCTGTACCACAATATCAGCCTGTATAGTTTTATACAAAAGGGTAGATTTACGGTTAATTGACCAGGAATCTGGTTTTACGGGCAAACTTCTTTTCATAGTAGTCCTCCTGTCTATTAATATAGCAATTTTTGTACGGAAGTCAATAATAAAAAGTATCTGCCTGGATAGGGATATCTTTTTATATTATCCGGGGGTCTTTAACTCCCATAAAATATCCATAACCCTGCGGGGACCATTCCAGGTTTCTGCAGTACATGTGTATCCACAACCAGAACACCTTAAATACAATGCTGTATCCTCCTCGGTATTAGGTAACAAAATGCCAGGGGTCATTCCGGTCCTCTATACGTGCTTTGTTCCACACTTCCAACAAACACCACTTCTCTCTGGGTAGTAAAGTTCGCCGCAAGAACATTTGGCGGGCTCGCCTAGGTCAAGGAGGTCAGTAAAGCCGCTTCTGATGTTAAATATGTATTTAGCTTCCTCGCGTGTGGCAGCCTCTAGCGTATACCAGATATCATCCTCTGTGACCTCAAGGCACTTCTTGATTTTGTCGGTTAAATCCGATCCAAGTATCAAACCTGACCATGTGGAATCCTCATCGATTTTCTTGTATACTACAAACTTCATCCTACTCTCCTGTAAGCAACCTTTTATAAATTACTCCACTGCTTAGCCATAGCTTTTGCGATCCCTACGAACGTCCTATTTCTCATTTTTGTACATTCTACTTTCGACAATT
>Ga0307928_10000720_pt1 | contig 24958 bp, 54 predicted proteins | sample AceLakmetagen232_FD_201815 | JGI IMG/M metagenome (GOLD analysis project Ga0307928, IMG submission 201815) | Saline water microbial communities from Ace Lake, Antarctica - #232 | ecosystem: Environmental > Aquatic > Non-marine Saline and Alkaline > Saline | place: Antarctica: Ace Lake... | reverse complement strand
TCTAGAGCAGCGTAGTTGTGAGCGATGTTTACCATGCCCACACCGTTGAAATCTATTCTAGCCATATTTGGAATATTGCTGGCAAACGCCGTCAAGACGCGCTCCATCATCAATTTTCTGTTAGCTAGTGCGAAATCAACGCAGTAGTTCATCTCTTCTATGTACACTTGCCCCTCCTCGGAATCTGCCGGAAGATAAGCCAATTCCCAGCTTGGCGGAACTTCGGAGTGCCACTTCTTATTCAGTTCCACAGCTAACTTGTTGTAGTGGTTGGCAACCTTGAAGCCCAGATTCCTGCTACCGGAGTGAATCATTATCCAGATGTGTCCATCGGAGCCTTTCTGAATTTCAATAAAGTGGTTGCCACCACCAAGAGTTCCGAGAGATGTTCTTGCGTTGGAGAATTCTTGACTAGCTATATATTCCCCACCGAAACCATCAGAGTTTGGCATAAGGAAGTAATCTTGTTCTTCTTTGTGCCTGTTAAAGCCCACAGGAACAGCTTCTCTAATCTCTCCCATTATCTTTTTTAAGGTGCCTGTGTCAATCTCCGTCAGCGAGGTCTTTACGGCGCACATCCCGCATCCGATATCCACTCCTACAGCGTTGGGGACTATTACGCCCTTTGTTGCCATAACTCCGCCGATAGGCATGCCGTATCCTTGATGAGCGTCTGGCATTATGGCTATATGCCGAAAGGCAAAGGGAAGATTAGCCAAGTTCTTAGCCTGGTCCCAACACCCACTCTCCATATCTGAAAACTCCGTCATCCAGAGTTTAATTGGTATTTTTTCCGAGTTAGTTACTTTCATATTAATATGCCTCTAATTGGGGTGCCTGACGGGATTCGAACCCGCACCGCCTACTCCACAGGATGGTATGCTGCCATTACACCACAGACACCTCGCAGAAGTCTGGACAACTCTCAGGGACTTTATCTAGTGCTTTCGAACTCCACCTAGGGTTATCTTCCCTATATTTTTCAACAGCGCATAAATAGCACGGATACTTATACCCTAAGTCACACATCGATGCTGGACATGTAAAAGTCTCCCTTTTATGTTTGCATGTAAAGCACTGTTCTAATGTCATATAATTTGGCGGGCGCGAAAGGAATCGAACCTTCCCAGTTGGATTTGGAGTCCTACTCGCCAGCCTTGGAACATGCACGCCCTCACTGAAACCACTTATAATACTTACTTTTCTCACTCTCCTTAATTACTAAGATATCGAATCCGTTCTTCAGTCGCAACCAGTTCATAAAGATTCGCCCAGTTCGCCCGTTCCCGTCTGCGAATGGGTGAATCATCTCGTAGTCAATATGCAACTGTTTTATCTCCTCCTCTGTCTTTTTGCCCTTGTTGTTCTCGACCCATTGCGCCATTAGTTCCGGAACCCGCTTCCAGGGCTTGCCGTACCTTGCTCCGATACGAACGCCGAATCTTCTGAAATACCCCCTAAGGTCCGGCGTAAGTGGTTGGTTCAGCATAAGAATCTTATGCGTTTTAAGAACCGCCCCTGTTGTTAGCTTCTCTTCTCCGATAATGTACAACCAAGCATAGAGGGCCTGTTTGAGAGCGCCTTCGTCAAAGACCCCCTCAATTGCGTTGCTCTCTCTTAGAAATTCAGTTGCCACATCGCCAATCATAAAGAATTGGTCAGGGTGGGAGGATTCGAACCCCCGATTTCCGGCTTCCAATGCCGGAGCCTTGGCCACTAGGCTACACCCTGTGGTACCTGGAGGGAGATTCGAACTCCCAAGAACCCGATTTTAAGTCGAGTGTGTCTTCCAGTTGCACCACCCAGGCTTGGTACCCAAGGGTGGATTCGAACCACCAGCCTCCATTTTATCGGAATGGTGCTCTGCCATTGAGCTACTCGGGTTGGTGCGCAAGATAGGATTCGAACCTATGCTATCGGAGGTTTGAGCTCCGTGCCTCTTCCACTGGGCTACCTGCGCATGGTCGGCGGGGCAAGGCCTTTCTCCTTGCATAAGAAGATGGTCTAAGTTTTTTCTTCTCTATTTTTTACCTAGCAACCCATTAGCGGCTATACTTTCGCCACCCGCCGTTGTTGGTGCTAACCTTCATCTGACTTCACTTCCCAGGTTTCTTTCTTTGTCCCCTCCTCGAACCGCCAGGAACACCCCTTCCGCGACCCCTCCCATCATGTGCTGGTCCTGTTGGAGGACAAGGCTTCTTTTTCCCTTTTGCCATACTAACCACCTCCTTTCTATGTGGTGCTCGCCGAGGGACTTGAACCCCCAACCTCCTCCATGTAAAAGAGGCGCTTCTTCCAATTGAGCTAGGCGAGCTTGGTGGAGGCGAGGGGAGTTGAACCCCTATCTACTGCTTGCAAAACAGTCGTGTTAGCCATTGTCACTACGCTCCCTTGGTACCCTCGACAAGATTCGAACTTGTGGCCCCAGGTTTAGGACACCCGCGCTCTGGTCCACTGAGCTACGAGGGCTTGGTACAGCTGGGGAGAGTCGAACTCCCAAAACCTGCGCTCTAAACGCAGTATGTATTCCAGTTCCATCACAGCTGCATGGTGCCGGTGAGGGGTATCGAACCCCAACAGTTATATTTCAAACGCGAGCTTTACAGGCTCGCCCATGTCCTTAGTGGTTTACACCGGCTGGTACCTTCGGCAGGATTCGAACCTGCATAGGATATATCTGGCTGGTGCCTCTGGAAGGAATCGAACCCTCATTTTAGGCTTAGAACACCTATACTTTCTCCATTAAGTTACAGAGGCTTTTCTTTCCTTGTAGTGTTTCCTCCGATGGCAGTTGGCACAACGAACCGCGCACTTAGAAATCTCTATTTTTAGTACCTTTAGTGATACTGGTTTATGGGCTAGTTTACAAATCTCACCAATCTTCTTACCTCGAACATGGTCGAATTCCAAAACGACAATATCTGATTCACCGCAATCAACGCAAGGGTGTTCAGAAAGATATTTCTTGGTAAAAGCCTTGTTCCTCTTTCGGTACCTCCGTCTATTTGCAGCAACCTTTTTTAGGTAATAGGTTTTATTTTCTTGATAGTGCTGCCTCTGATAAATATTTTGGCACTTTTTACATTTACCTCTTAACTGGCCCCTATGCTTATTTTTGTAAGCAAACTCGGAAACATCTTTTATTTGTCCACAAGCAGTGCATCTTCTAGCCATACTCCAATTATACTAAATCGGAACTAGAAAAGCAAGTCTCGCTTAGAACACCCCAACTCTATCCAATTGAGCTACGAAGGCTGGCGGAGGGAACAGGAATCGAACCTGCCCGGCTGTTACACCGCAGTTTTCAGGACTGCTGCGACTCCAGTACGCTTTACCCCTCCTTGGAGGAAGGTAGAGGATTTGAACCTCTGAGACCGTTAGGCCTATTTGGTTAGCAACCAAACCTTTTAAGCCACTCAAGCAACCTTCCTTGGAGACCGAGATGGGAGTCGAACCCATGTAGACAGGTTTGCAACCTGTCGCCTTGCCTCTCGGCTACTCGGTCTGGTGCCAAGAGTCTGAATCGAACAGACATCCCCTGTTTTTCAGACAGGTGCCGTGACCACCTTGGCTACCTTGGCTAATAATTTCATATTCTAACACATTATATCACAAAGAGGATTATAAATCAAGAGGGAACTATAATATATTAGATTTTTAATCCAGACCCCTTTGGGGAGTGAAGCACCAATCGCCGATTTTTCCCGCTGCTATTGGTTATACAGCAGTTTCGTAATTTTCGCCCTTCCTATTCTATCAGATAGAGGATTATCTATAATCCTGCTTTCGGTAGGGATATTTAGTAAAAAGAATAGCTCCAAACAGAGAATGCGGTAACTCTGAAAGAGCTATTCTCAACGATGGGCAAGATTTGTGTGATAGCTGTCAGTCACAGACCATCTTGGTCTTACCCATCAATCTCAGCCTACCCTTCTTTTATTCTATTGTCAATTACGTTACTAACACAATCATAAAGAGGGTTATGTTTGAGAGGTTAAGAGCATCTAGTAGGTAGTGAATCAAACCGGTAGATTATACAAAAAACTAAACATACCGCCCCCCCTTTTTGCTTGAGCTGACAGTGTTTTATCGTGATATGAGTTTTCCGCTCTGTCCAATACGGCGCTTCTAGTTTTTTAGTGATAGCCACAGCGTTTCCGGCAGTTTATAAACTTGACAGTCAATCCCCCGTCTGATACTATATGGACAGCTACAAAAGAAAAGAAAAGAGAGGTATAAGGCACTTTAAAAACTAAATACTACAAGACTTGTGAACTATGAGTCGCCGCTGTTGATCGCTTATATATTACAGCGTGCCAGCGGCACGAGAAAGGCAACTAGCATGATGACCGAGCAAAAATTCAACCAACTAAGCGAGGAATACCAGAACTCCCGGACGAACTGGGCAGAACTGGCGGCAGAGGTAAAAGAAGGGATATACAGTTTCGGAGAATTCAAGGAGACTTTCGGAGCTAAGATAGGAGTTGCGGACGCCCAACTAAAATGGGCACTACGCGGGAACGTAAAATCGGCAAGCAGGTTAGCGGATAAGGTTTCGTTACGATATAGTGGGTCGGAGATGTTTATCAAGGTTGAGGCAAGCGGAGAGGATATACTTGATAAGGTCTTTGGTAAAGAGGCAAAAGGGCAGGCAAAGGTAAAGTAACAAAAGGAAAGAGGGCAGACGGATAGTAAGAACGGCGGTGACTCATAGCACACAATCTGGAACGGTGATGTTAGAGGCGAGAGGTCACAGCAGTGGAACCGCAACATCAACAATTAAGGCTGCTCTATATTAAGATTATGGTGTATTACGATACCAACAGCGATTATGTAGGGACACTAGGGAATTGCCCAGAAAGGGGGTGCTAGGTATTAACCGACCTTATGAACTATATTAGGAGAAGAAAAATAAGGAAGCTAAAAAAGGAGGTAATTAATCTGCTAGGCGTTGCTATTATGGCAACAGGACTGGCGGCAATCTGCTGGCATGGGTTTGATAAGCGATTGACCTACAAGGAGTGCTATATTTACAAGACTAGGGAGTGCGAAGGGAGGTGATATAGTATGAAAGACACTAACTATACGGCAATAGGCTTTGGCGACCTAGCTCTTGACGAGCAGGAGTCAATTAAGAAGGTCGTCCGGAGAAGGATTATGGAAAGCCCTACAATTAGGGAATTAGAGGCCAACGCTGATGAGGAAAACGTCGACTTTGCTGATGCTATAGAGAACGAGGTAGATAGGCAACTAGCGGCGGGTTGGCACTGCGAAGCGGAGTTTTAACTAAAAAAACAACCCGAAAGGGGGTGAAATAGATGACCGAGCAGGAATTTCGGAAGCTATCACTATCGCTAAAAAGGCCAAAAAAGGAGGACACAACCAACTGGGGAGAGATATTACGAGCCTCACAAGGGTTGGGTAGGGTGTCATGGTTTGATTATGTATCACGGGTGGGGAAGATGGCTGACTGGGACGAGGGCAAGCTAAAGAAACAGGTTGAAGCTTGGGCTAAGGATAAGAATACTGGAATTAGCACCGCCTATGACGGTCATGCTGGGATGAAATACGAGGGTAGAAAGCGATGGAAGATGGTGTCGGTAACCAGTTAAGGCCTGCTTGGGGGGAAGAGGTTCGACTTCTCCCCGGAAGCTCGGTCATCTGCCTCTTTCTCCCAAGGAGGTCTTAACTAATTAAGCAATTAAAGGGGGTGATTAGACTGAAACCAATTAAAGGAGTAGTGGTAGAGATGGATATCTCCCATATGAGAGCAGCAGTGCTAATTAACGGGGAGGAGGAATTTGTCGCCGATGCTAAGGTAGGAACGATTTACGACCCTGGAGACGAGGTTATTATATTCGACGTGTCAGAGGTAAGGCTTCCTTGGTATCTACAAGGAACAGAGTTTATGGATGCTAACCCAATATCCCAAGCGGAAGTGTTTGGGGGAGTGTAAAGGTTTGCTAGGGTAGCCAATACAATATATTAGAACGATGGGCTACTCTAAGAAACTTTTACCGACATAGGAAAAGGGGGTGATACAAGGTGAAGAAACACAGCACATTTAAGGATGTAAGGATGTATGAGTGTAGCCTCTGCGGAAAAACAGACTCTAAAACCCTTAGAGAATCAAGGGAAGGAAAGTTAGTAACGATTTGTGAGGATTGTAAAAGGGGGTGATATTAGATGACTACAAAAGAAGAATTCAAGGAATATGTTGCCGTTCAAAGGTCTGGTGTAACCAATATGTTCGATGTCGGCGTGGTCTCCCAACTGTCAGGACTAACAAAAGAGACTATCTTCGATATTATGGAGAACTACACCAAATACGAGGAAGAGTTTGAGGGGGTGTGAAGATTTGGTCCAGTATCAATATAAAAGGAGGTGATAATTGATGCCTAACGATAGCAGTCCTAAAGAGAAGATGGATTTGGTCTATGCGACCTTGCCGCCTGGATGTAAGCAGGAAATAGAGGGGCTAGGCGGGAGGATTGAGGATGCGAGTGATGAAGTCCACAGGGAAAGAGTGGCAGTTTTCTACCCCGAAAATAAAACATCGGAGTATGAGAGTATCCTTGAAAAGTTTGGGCTGTTAAGAAGTAGTATATCGGCCTACTAGAGAGGAGGAGTGGTTGGGGCTTTATTAATTACTGGAAGGGGGTGATTACACTGATTGACAGCATACAAGACGCTAGAGAACGGCTTGAGGAGTACGACCTGGAAGCAGGTATGGATATTGACGACATAATACAGGAGTGCGCCGATGCTGGGGTTGATGTTTACTACAAAGACCTCTTCGATTGGGTAGGGGCTGGGGACAATCTCAACTATGTTGAGGACGCTATAGATGAGTTCGGCTGGGAGGGCGTGGGGGGAGAAATGACGAAGGCGTATCAGATGGGCCAGTACATACGCAATGAGCAGCTACTCCGAGACGCTTGGGAGGAGATAGAAGCAGAGCTAGAGGAAAAGGAGGAGGCGGAAGAGGAACGATTGGAGGCGGAGGAGGAAGCAGAGTAGTTGCGGTTTGACTGTGGGGGTTTACTAAGCCGATAAGCCCCCACGGCTAGACCATAATTATAGCTAAAACCAGTTAGGGGGTGATATAAAGTGAACAAACTATTAGCGGAGTACCTAGCGAGCTGTTGTACCGACCAGAAGCTGATTAATTGGTTCTCGGATAATGTTAGAGGGATAGAGTTTGGAGAAGACGAGGAGTGGTTTGAGTTTTTCGTAGCAGGTAACGAGCAATTCCATAAGTTTTACCCGCAAAGCAAGACCAGTTGAGGTTTTACCGCACCCGTTAGCTAAAGCCTGTTAGCGGGTGCTGACAAAATCATAATAATGCTAGACAACGGAAGGAGGTGATAGAAGATGGACAGCGACATAGAGGTTACTATCCACAATATCGATCTGAGCGGGTTTATTGGTCTCCTTCCTATTATGTATCGGAGCACAGAGTGGATACAGGATGACAGGTGCTACATGAGTGGGGATATTCGTATCAAGAACCTTAACATCAGTGTCTTTAGCGAGGATTACGAAAAACCACTCAGAGTAGCCAAGGAGACGGAAGACCAGAGGTTGAAAGACGCAGGCAAAGAGGGTGAGTAAGATAGAAACTTTAATGATTAGAAACCGAAGGGGGGTGATATAAGTGAAAATAGACCTAAAAGATTGTAAGACATCAGCCCAGGCTATGACAACGATTGGGTATAACGAGCCAACCCGCAATCTCGGCTTCAGAGTAGAGTGCGAAGACCTGGAAGACCTAAAGAAGTGCGTCGAAATTATAGAGTCCTACAACGATTTTGATTGTAACAAAATCAACGAGGCTCTGGATAAGTTCGCCAGCTTCAAAAGGTTCTACAACACCGACAACCTGAACAACGGCAGCGATGCGCTGAAGTTTAGTATTGGTAGGGCGGGCTCGCCAGTGACGTATATCACTTTGACGAAGTTCTTGGGGGAACCGGCGATATACAGCTCAGAGGAGATGGATGAGAAGAAGGTTATGGCTCTTACTGATGAGTGCTTTACAGAAAGTATGGAGAGCCTAAGCAAGTGGGCAAAGGCGGATGAGTTTAGTATCAGCCCGGAGGGCGCTACTATTTCTTGTCGGCTATGGTGGGACTAACAAGTTAGAGGCTTGTCTCTGCTGTTAAGCAATTAATGGCAGGGAGAGAACTTTAACGAAGGAGTACAAAAGGGGGTGATAATAGATGCACTGCAGATTATTAGTAACGCTCAACAAAGGGGAGGCAAGTAGTTCAGAAGAAGCTAGGATCTACGCCAACGATATACTACTAAACGACAGTAGTTTTACTGGGGAGGGAGGAAGGTTTGGTGGACAAGTCTGCGATTGGTTCGTAATCGGAGGAAGGTGGAGCGGAGAGCTCTCGGAAGTCAGTTGGGGAAAGAAGCTCTATGAGCAGATTAGGAAGATGGAGGAGGAAGCGGACATCCAAATTAGAGGCTGTTCCTATGGGAGGGAGAAGAAGAGAGAGGAACAGGCAAAGCTAACAGCTAAGGCAGAGAAAATCTACAGCGAGGCACTTCCAGAGGGGTACAAAGGACTACTGACTTATGATAGAAACACTTACGTCAGTTGTGGATACGAGGACGACGCTATGGTGCTAACAAAGGAGCTTTACGACACACTAATTAAGGAGCATGAGGGATGCCCGATTGATGACAGTGATTACGGGCCCACCTATGTAGATCTGGAATATGATTGCGCAGACCCAGAGATGATAGGGGAGAAGTGGTTAGTTGTAGTTGATTATCACAGCTAGGGTTAGGGTTTGCTAGGGGGAGGGGAGCCGCCCCTATTGCTGGCCACGCTCCCCCCTCCTAAGGAAGCCGTAACTGGAAATCTAGGGATTACATAAGCATACTGGCAGGTTCGGGCCAATAGGCATATAAAGAGGCATATAAAATAAGCAAGGGGCGCAGGAGGAAGTAATATAATACTAGGCCAGAAAGGGGGTGATAAAGAATGATGACAAAACTAGAAGCAGTCGAGGACTTAGCTACTCGCGACCACGACTTCCTCTTCCCGGAGCAGGTTAAAAAAATAGGAGAGCCTTTTGGGGTTTATGAAACCTACAAAGCGGTTGATAATCGCTCGGAATTCAAAGGTTTGTGTTGTCCGAGCGTAAACGAGGGCGATGAGGTCGAGGGGCAGGATGCTGATGTGCTAGCAGTCTTACTCTGTAGGGCGGAAGGAGTAGATTATCCAGAGATGCTTGGGCGGGGCAGCAGGTTACGGGCTTGCTGTAAAGCCTTGATAGAGCATCTAGAGGAGAGTTAGTTTATTGAAAATAACCAAAGGAGGTGAATTAGATTGGAAGAACCATTCGAGACAATTGACTACAGAGGACAAAAGATAAAGCTTTTCTATGACTCTAATCCACAGAGCCCAAGAGATTGGGAAAATCTAGGAACGATGGTCTGCTTCCACAAAAGATACGAGCTTGGGGATAAGACCGACTTCAACTCTGACAATTACGAGGATTGGAACGAGGTGGAATATGCAATTAGAGCAGAGGAGGCACCTATCGTTATTCTGCCTCTCTACCTATACGACCATAGCGGTATAAGCATCAGGGTTGGTAGCTGGAACGGAATAGCCCAACATGCAGCTTGGGATAGCGGGCAGGTAGGCTTCGTCTATGTTTCTGCTAAGAAGGCGTTAAAGTGGTTCAAGCGCAAGAAGGTAACCGCCAAGTTAGCAGCAAAGGTAGAAGACGCTATAAGAGAGGAGGTCAAAATCTACAACAAGTTCATAACGGGCGATGTTTGTGGGTTTGTGGCAACAGTAGGAGGAGAGGAAATTGATAGCTGCTGGGGGTTCTTTGATACCGAAGACGCTATTGACATAGCAAAGGAATCAATTGACTACCAGCTTAAGGAGCTAGGGAAAACAAAGGAATTCTGCGTGACCTACAGAGATGAGTTTTCCACGGTTGTTAGGGCCAAGAATAAGAAGGAGGCTATCGAGTTAGCAGAAAAGGAGCCGTGGGTGATGTACATAGAAGGCCACAAAGAGTTCTACAAGGCAGATGCTATTGATAGTTGAGGCTTACCGATTAGACAGGAAGGGGGTGGTTTGAATGACCATAGAAGAATCAGAGGAGGAATACGGAACCGTACAGGGATATATTGACCGACTGCGAGAGTTGCTAGAATTGGGGGATATGAGGCCGATTGATATGGAGCATACTCTGAGAGATATCAACTTCATAAGAGGGGAGGCGGGGCTTGAGCCACTTGATGAAGTAGAGATAGCAGATCGGCTAGTATAGGCCTCTGATGGGGTGGGCTTACCGTAGAGGCGTAAGCCCCCCCAATTAGAGACTAATTACCGGCAATAATAGGAGGAGGTGATATAGAATGGAATACTCATTTAATTTAGAATGGAACGAATTAAGTGAAGACTTGAGAGAGCGTAAAATAGATGAATTTGTCCAGAAGAGCTATGAGGAAGAACACAGAGATGTAACAGTAGGGGAGATGGATAAAATTCTTGATAATCAGGAGATAAGAGACGAAGCTGAGCAGAGGATTGAAACAAGGTTTCCGATATACTTCTAATTAGCTCCTGATGGGGTGGGGTTATCGATGATAACCCTTCCCAACTAGGAACTAACGCTAGACACTGGGAGGAGGTGAACAAATATGGGATTAGATATGTATCTAACTAAAAAAACCAGCGTCAGGAATTGGGAGTTTACGGACGAAAAAGAGAGACATGCGGTGTCCGTAAAAAAGGGCGGGAAGTTGGTCAAGCATATACAGGCCGAGAGGGTAAGCAAGATTGTTGAAGATGTAGGATACTGGAGAAAAGCAAACGCAATCCACGGGTGGTTCGTTGACAATGTACAAGATGGAACAGACGATTGCGGGACGTATTCCGTGAGCCGGGAGAGCCTTAAGGAGCTGCTTGGTCTGGTAAATGAGGTCTTGGAGGCCTCTAAGCTGGTAAAGGGCAAGGTATTGAACGGGATGACGATTAAAGATGGGAAAAAGACCCCAATAATGGAGGAGGGTGAGTATATTGAAAATCCGTCAGTAGCTAAGAAATTACTGCCGGTGCGGGGGGGGTTTTTCTTCGGGCAGTATGATGAGGAAACCGCTTACAACCAGTGGTACTACCAAAGTCTGGAGGAAACCGCAAAGATACTCCAAGAGGCTTTAGCAGATGAGGAGGGGTACTACTATTATCATTCGAGTTGGTAATCAGGGATTTTATTGACTATCCGAAAGGGGGTGATAACTATGGGTAGATATTATACGGGAGATATTGAAGGAAAGTTTTGGTTCGGCGTTCAGGATAGTGATGATGCTAGCTTCTTCGGTGGCGTAGGTGGTGAGCCAACCTACCTTAGCTACTACTTTGATGGGGGCGACACGGAAGATATAGCTAAAGGAATTAAAACCTGTAAGAAAGAGTTGGGGAAATACGAGAAGATGATAAACGAGTTCTTTGCCGAGAACAACGGCTACAGCTTCGAAAAGCTGTCTGAGTACCTTGAAGTAGAGGAGAAGGAAGCCAGAGCGTTGCTGGAGTGGCACGCCAGACTGGGGCTAGGCGAAGAGATTGCCAAGTGCGTGAAAGAGAACGGGGAGTGTCAGTTTGAGGCGGAGCTTTGATTGGAGCCTTATTGATTAGATTGGAGGTGAATATAATGAAAAAATACAAAGTAATAGACTTACAAGGTGTGGGGTTTATGGGGGACACACACGAAGACCCAGAAACAGCTAACGGGTTACGAAGCAGGTTTTGGAGTTTGGATGACGCAAGAACGGAGAGTTTTAATTGGTTTACAACCGACTACATAAAGGAAATGTGGCATGTGGAATTTGAGGAGGTTTGATTTACTGATTGCGAAGGGGGGTGAACAGGATGGAAGAAACAGATAAAGAGCTGATAGCAGAGGCAACAACGCTACACGAGTCCCTCTATGTTACAGAGTGCTACGGGCTGAACGATGTCCGGCGCTACAATGAGGTCATAGAAGAGCTGAGAAAGCGAGGATACGACCTCACAAACGAGTCCGGTATAAAGATTACGAAGGGAGACGAGTAAAGTTTTACTGATTGTCCGAGAGGAGGTGGTATAGATATGGAAGGATGGGAAGAAATAGGTTTGTTTGGAGTAGATAGCGGGCAGGTCATAATCACAGACCCTTGCTACTTGGATGACTGGAAGGGCGGCGATTATGATGAGGCAGAGGTTAAGGAGGCGCAAGAGAGCGGCAACTACCCATACTCTTATTCTGGGGCGTGCGCTGTGACGCTGGGGGAGAAGGGGGCAGGAACAATTGGGTTGGGGTGTGGTGGGGTTGTATCTTCGACAGGATTCGGAGATGGCGGATACCCAGTATTTGCCAAGTATGAGGATGGGCGGGTTAAGGAGCTAAAGATAGTTTTCTTCTAAGGCCGTAGTCGGCTCCTGATGTGGGAGATTGTCGCAGGAGCACAATCTCTCACAATTAGCAGGCGATTACAAATAGAATTTGAAAGGGGGTGAATCAGAATATGAAATGCCCAATCTGCGGAGGTAGAAAGTTTGAAGCTCTCCACATCTATTGTGATGAGGAGATATACGATGAAAACGATGAACTGGTTACTGGTAGAACACTAGACCACATAAGCAGGGTAGAAGGTGATAAATACCTATGCCCACACTGTAAAAAGGAGGTAGATGTAGTCTACGAGAAGGAGTGAGAGTGGTGGGCGTGGGCGATTATTAACTGTTTGAAAGGGGGTGATGCGAAGATGCCGGAAGATGTAAAAAAGTACACGATGGAGCTAACAAGATTCGATATTCTAAGAGTAGCAATTGCGCTTGGGCAGGCCTCTAGAAAGTCGGATGAGGGGAGGAAGCTAGGCCCCAATGACTGGAAGGATGTTGCACTCTTATTTGAGAACAAATTAGACAGTATATCGGAAGGAGTTTAATTATAGGTAGTCGAAAGGGGGTGATAGCAGATGGGCGCAGACTTGTACATCAAGGATATGGCTAGGGAAAATCAGTATACTGGATATAGGCGGGACTTGAGAGTTGGTTACTTCAGAGACTCTTACAACAATAGCAATATCCTTTGGCAGTTTGGACTCTCCTATTGGAATGATATAGCGGACGACTTTTCCAACAAGAAGGGAAATATGAGTCCAACTAAGACAAAGAAGTTACTGGCTTTACTAAAGGAGCTAGAGCCGACCTTCGAGAAGAACCTAAAGGACTTGCTGGAGGAGAAAAATTGTGTTTGGGATTACGATGCGGTGGCTGAGAAAGTACACAAGCCAGCCAAGCTAACAAAGGAAGAGAGAGCTGGGTGGGTTGAGCGATACCGAGAGGATTATGAGGAATTAAAGGCGTTCCTCCAGAAGGCAATTGACATGGGTTCCGCAATAATCTGTTCAGTCTGATAAGACTTATTGGTATGGTATGAAGGGGGGTGATAATAGATGAAACTAATGACTAAAGAATTAGAGAAAAGATTCGCTAAGGTAGGTCGGCAGGAAGATGTCAAAGACCCTATCATAATAGCTAAGTTCTTCAATCCACAAGGGGCCGGCACCTGGCTTGCGACCGAGTATAGTCCAGGGGATAAGATATTCTTTGGGTATGCTAGCATCTTTGGCGACCACTGTGATGAGTGGGGCTACTTCAGCCTTGCGGAGTTACAGGAATATAAAGGAAGGTTTGGGCTTGGAATTGAGAGGGATCTACACTTTGATGAAGCCCCTGCCAGCGAGATTATAGCTATCTACACAAAGATGTAGCTAGCGGACACTCGCTAGAGGTTTGCCTGGGGGCGTTTCTTCGCAAGCCTGGAAACGCTCCCGATAGAAATCTTTAGTAGCGGTTGACAATCCGACTTTTGTGTGTTATAATACAAATAATTAGAAAATCATAGTGAGAAGATGAGCTACCAAACTACGCAATCTAGCCCACACCACCAAAGGATTCCAATAATTAACAAAGAGCCCTCCTTTGCGGAGCGCATACTCATGTTTTTCAGCAACGGATACTACTCCGAAACGGAATTTACCAGAGAAGCAGAGGAGGCTTTTGGAGCATCTGGTAAAGATTGGGCGGAGAGTCAGATTAAATACGCGTGGTACGACGCAAAACACGGATGGTTATAAAATTTCTTGAGATTCTACTAGATATCTCTAGCAGCCTGACCGATCTACTAAATCGGATAGCTAGGATATCCCTAAAAGTACAGAAGGCGATTTTTAGGGTGTGGGTCAAGGGGCTAAACAGAAAATACAATATTAAAGATGACGACCCAGAGGAATTCCTAAATGACTAATAGACTTGGCCCCGTGGACACAATTAAATTAGATCAGGCGTTTGAGGCTGTTAAAATCGCTCTACGGCAGTTTAAGAAAACCCCTAATAGCGAGGTCGGAAAGCTGGTAGGACTCTCTGCAGGTAAGTTAAGGGCTCTTATGCTGGTCTATCTGAGACGACTTGAGAAGGAGAGAAATAGGAAAGTTAAGATCAACGGCGCTGGTAGCCAAAATAGCGATTAAGACAGTTCAGGGTTGCGAGCCAGTTACCGGTTTAAGACAAGTCAACTATGCGAGCCAACCGCCGGTTTAAGACACGCCGTCTATGTGAGCCATAGGTTTGGTTAAAACAGCTGGACCTTGCGAGCCAGGTGCGGTATTAAAACAATCTCGGTCTTGCGAGCCACATTACCAATTAAAACAGAGTAGACTTGCGAGCCATATAACAAATTAAACCAGAGAGTTTTTGCGAGCCAAACTGAATATTAAGACATAATAATGTTGCGGGAGTAGGTGATAATCATAGTAATTAGAGGATTAATTGAATCGTATTACGACATCCAAAAAGTTAGGATAGCTGTCGAAAACCAGCTTAGATCCCTTGAACAAGGCAAATCTGAGCAGGAGTATAAGTGGTTCAAAGACACAGTGTATAGCAGACTCATCGCTACCGAAAAGGATATTGCCAAGCACATGGAAAGTTGGGTTGAGGAGGAGGAAATATACACCGAGTGGCTAAAGAACATCAAGGGCATAGGTCCGGTGCTGGCAGCAGGATTAATTGCCTGGGTGGACGGCGAAAGCCCAACATACGGCACGGGGTTTACTACACGATTCGCTACTATCTCTAAGCTGTGGGCCTACGCTGGTTTGTCAGTTGATGGTGAGGGGAAAGCCGTCAGGCGCAAGAAGGGGCAGAAGGCCAACTGGGATGCAAGACTGAAATCTCACCTGTGGAAGATTGGGGAATCGTTCGTCAAGGGCGGGGATGGCTACAGAACACTGTATGAAACCTTTAGGGCCGAGTACGACGCAAAGTGGTTAACTCCAGAAGATTGCGGATCAAAGGGCTGTGCCAATAAAGGAAAGGGCAAGTGTTTGAAGGGCCACCGATACGCTGCTGCCAAGAGGAAGACTGTTAAGGTATTTTTAGCCCACTTGTTTATGAAGTGGCGAGAGTTGGAGGGGCTACCAATTGAGCACCCGTTCATAATCGGTAGAAACGGTCACGAGCACCTAATAGAGATTATCGAAAAGTAGCCGGGTCGTGGATTAAAACACAAAGATATTGCGAGCCATGTTCTATATTAAAACACGGTAATCTTGCGCAAGCCACCCCGCGGGTTAAAACAGTCCTTGGCTGCGAGCCAGAAAAAAGCTTAAGACAAAGTGAATGTGCGAGCCAAACCAAAAGTTAAACCACGTACTGACTGCGAGCCAGACAGAGGATTAAACCAGGTACCAACTGCGAGCCACGCCGTTCCTTAAAACATAAAAACCGTGCGAAGTGGGGATTAAATAACTATGAAAAACAAACCAATTAAAGTGCGAGAATCTGACGGAGAGATCTTAGATGGGCACCTGCGCGCTAGAACAGCAAGGATACTTAACAAAATAGTTCGCTCGGTACCAGGTGTAGAGCGGTGTTACCACTGTGGAAAGCTAGGTTACGAGTATCACACTATCAGGGTAGCGGAGAGCCCTAAAGATGTAGACGGAATCAGGGTGCCTGTCTGCAAACCCTGTTTCTGGAAGCTTACTGACCAATAGTCGAGAGGGGGTGTAACTGCGTAAAGTGAAAGAAAATACTACCTTACAAGACGAGCTTTCTAGGAAGGCAAGTCTTGAGAAAATAGATAGTCGAGAAGATACAGAGCTTGAAAGGATCAAAGAACAAATATGGATAACGGATTTAACAGCGAAATCAAAGAGACCGCGGGGGATGTGCTTGGGTTGTGCCTTACTGGCCTAACTTGGCTAGTTGCTCCTCTTTGGCTATCCATGCCGCTAACAGTCTACATGATAAAGAACTGCGAGAGAAACGAAAAGATGCAGAAGGAAAAAAAGGAGCGGGTTTGGGAGGATGCGAGGAGGCTATCAGAGGAGCTAACAGAGGAGCTAACAAACCCGAAAACAGACTCAAGGCCGGATAGAACAGCAGATGAGTTCTTTCCATACAAAGGCTGTGTTGTAGAGGTTTTTAGGTATCCAAAATTTACAGCTAGGGTTCTAGGGCAGGATGGGAGAGATATAGGAAGGTCTTTTGAAGGTATAGCAGAGGCGGTTAACGAGATTGAGGAGCATACGCCAGAGCCCGCAGCTCCTAAAGAACAGGGAATCCGAAATATCAGAATAGTAAAATAACGATTATGCTATATTAGAATGAGAAAGATGATAGAAGAAGAAGTTGAGCGAATTTTTAGATATAAAAAACATGATATCGTTATCAGAAGGAAGGGAGAGCAGTTCCAAGTTGGATTTGGGTCGCTGGGAGGGTTAGCAATATGGCTAAAGAACGGAATCTACGACAGCTTTGACATAGCAGTAAAAAGCGGGGCAGAGTATGCTAGAATAGTTATTGAGCGCACTTATGTCCGAGAAAAAGAGCGTAAGAAAGAAGAAAGCAGAAGAAGCGCTGAGGTGGATAGAGAAAAATTGGAGCAATCTTGTTAGAGAGAATAGAACCGGAGAGGCTATAAAGAAATACAGAAAACTCTCTAAGAAGTCTTTAGATGAGTCCTGGAAAGATATACAGCAAATTATACCTAAAATCTGATGAATAAACTATTGAAAATCACAATAAAAATCCTCACGACAGTTTCAGCCGTTTACGGGCTATATCTCTTTTGGATATTGATGGGCCAAACCCCTAGCGTGCTTCTAATAACGCTAATAGCACTAATGCAAGCACCGATCCTGATATTTATATGGTGCCTGTAAACGGGATATGGGGAAGAGTGGTTCGATCTGAGCTTAGGCCAGAGACGCGGAGTTCGATTCTCCGCCTTCTCCACCAAGGGACTGACTGAGAAGGTAAGTACGCAATATCTAGAGTATTTACCTTTTGGGCTGGGGTTGTAATCTAAGAGCTACTTCTGTTATAAGCTACTCTTGGAGATTATCGCCCCAACCCAGAACACTTGTCTTTCGAATTGTGGCTGTAATTTAAGAGTTACTTCTTGGCTCAGGAGGTTGCAGGTTCGAGTCCTGCTCCCCCGACCATACGGGGGATAGCTCAATCGGCAGAGCGTCTGATTTAGTCTCTTAAAAACTATCGCCACAATTCGGGAGGTAAGGGTACAGTTCCATCAATCTTGTAAATTGAATCAAACCTGTACCCGCCTTTCCCCCGAAAGTAGGTGATAACATGTCAAAATTTAACACTAAAGAATCAACAAAAACGACTAACCTGGCTGGCGGTGTGGCTTACGAGATGGGTTCCGAGATGGAGCTAGTCCACGCCGTACTGTCCACGTTTCTCGAGAACAAGTTTTACGAGTCTGGTGATGAGCGTATAGAGCGTATCTGCCAGCTAGTTGCGACTAACAAACCAGAGTTTGTTGCGCGGCTAGCAAAGGTAGCCCGGACTGAGTTCCATATGCGCAGTGTTTCCCATGTCTTAATCGGTGAGCTGGCTAAGACACACAAGGGTGACGACCTGGTGAAGCGTACCATTGTCGCTTGTGCCTTACGGCCTGACGACCTAACGGAGATTTGTGCCTATGTTGGTACTCCGCTTCCGAAGCAGGTCAAGCGTGGCGTTAGGAACGCTCTGCTGAAGTTTAACCGTTATCAGCTGGCTAAGTATCGTGGTGAGGGCAAGAAGTGGTCTCTGGTTGACTTGTTCAACATGACCCACCCCAAGCCGCAGCATGCTAACGAGGAGCAGAAGAAGGCGTGGAAGGACCTAATGAGCGGAGACCTCCAGAGCTTTGATACCTGGGAGGTGGAATCTAGCCGCAAGGCTGACGCTAAGACTTGGGAGGACCTCGTTCTCGAGGGCAAGCTAGGCTACATGGCGCTGATTCGCAACCTCAACAACCTCATTAAGCACAACGTTAGTAAGGAGGCACAGTTGGCAGCTGTCGCAAAGCTGACTGACGCTGACGAGGTGAGGCGCTCGAAGCAGCTCCCGTTCCGATTCTACACGGCTTACAAGAATGTCACTGGCAATCGCCTGTTCAGCGATGCGATTTCCGAGGCGATGGACCTAGCAGTGTCTAACGTTCCCAAGCTAGAGGGCAAGACGCTAATAGCAGTCGACACCTCCGGGTCTATGACTGGCGATCCTATTGAGAAGGCAGCCATATTTGGAGCTACGTTACTAAAGGCTAACGTCGACGCTGACGTGGTTCTGTACGATACTGAAATAGAGGAGTTTTCCGGTAGCGGGAGGACTCCAGTGGCAGACCTAGCGGATAGGATTATCCATGATGCTATGGGCGGTGGAACCGAGACAAGTCTGGTGTTCTCCTATGCCACAGGGAGCCAGACCAAGTACGATAGGATTATCATCATCTCCGACAGCGAGAGTTGGGCGGAGGGATGGAGTATGGTCGACAGTGTTCAGAGTGCTTACGAGGCGTACCGCAAGAAAACGGGGTCGGACCCGATGGTGTACGCAATCGATATTCAAGGGTACGGCACGAAGGACGTTACTGGCGGCAGGGTCTTTCATCTGGCTGGTTGGAGCAGCAGACTGCTGGATTTCATCGGTCAGGTAGAGCGCGGTAATGAGTTGGTCGACTACATTAAAGGTGTAGAGCTAGCCGCTGGCTAGAAGCAGCCCAGAGGTTGGTCTCTGGGCGCAGGGGGTACTGGGCAGGGCCTCCTGCGCTTAGGGACTATCCCTAGGATGGCACTTAACATAAAAGGAGAACAGAAAAGGAGACGGATATGTCCGGACCATACGATAAAGAAGATGCGGCCAGAGAGACGGATGTCAGCGTGAAGGAGGTAAGCAAAACCTGGCACCAGGCTCGCGAGGATGCCGACAGAAGTCGGGAGGAAGACACGAGAGACTGGCACGACAGGAACAACCGAGACGACGACGAATAACATCTGGGGAGGCTAACCGCCATCCATAGCCTCCTCTCAGATTGGCAAATATGGCAATTATTAACTTAAACCGACAAGAACAATTAGAACTTTTGGAGCGCAACGACCAGGAGGAGCTGCGAGAGGTTTATCGGCCCCTAGCTCGTTCTGTGGCTAGTCATTACGCTGAGTTTGAACCAGACATTGACGAGCTAACCTCGGTGGCCTTAGAAACGCTCCCACGAGCCGCAAAGAACTTTCTATCTCATCAGCGAGAAGAGCTGACCTACCGCTTCGACACTTACCTAACTTACTATTTTGTAAAGGCAGTAGAGCGGAGCTTGGAGGACTAATTATGACCAAAGCTGAATTGATAAGGAAAATTAGCGCCATTATCGAAATCGAATCTATCACCGACCAGCACGCCAAGGGACATCGGGTGATAAATGCTCGTATGGTAGCGGAGGAAATAGTTTGGCTTCTCGAATCCGAGAGAGTTGGTAGAAGAATACGCAGGGGAATACGGGAGCGGTTTAGTAGGCTTCTGTGTCGGTTGGGGTTTTACTGATGACCAAACTAATGACTATTAGAGAGGAAATTATAAAGGCACTCTACGGGTACGATGACCAATATATTGTCGTTGATGAGCTAGAGGAACTCTTCCAATCCTGTTTGAGGGATAGCCTAGAGAGTGTACGAATCGGCGTAGGGGACTTGCCAGCGTTTCACAAAATAGATGAGGAGAAGCTGCCGGAGCTTCTTATTATGGTCAGTAATGGAAAGATAGACGCCGAAATAAAGCGCCTGGGGGATAAACAATGACCAACTGGAAGAAACTATTTAGAGAGTTCTACGATGATAATGAGTGCGGGGGTAGCTCCCGTTGGTTGGTAGCTCCTAACATAGTGGAGATGTTTATTGACTTCCAACTCCGAGAGAGCCTAGAGAGGGTGCGGTTGGGAGAACAGACCCAAATCATGACTATTAGAGAGGAAATAAAAAACAGACCGGAATGGGAAAAAGAGTTTGACGACCTTTGGGAACACTGGATTTATCTTAGTGGGGTAAAACAACAGGTTAACTTTAATGCCTTTAGGGACGGAATCAAGTCTGTTGTTGGACACATTCTCCAATCCCATCTCCGAGAGAGCAGACGAGAGGTAATTGAAATGTTTGAGATACTGAAATTAGAGGTTGATGTGGTCATTTGCGATTGTGGCAGCCCGTATGGGGACTCGGATTTGGCTAATTACATTGATGAATTTTTACTCTCCCTCAAGAAGCAAGACACCGAACTAAAGCGTCTAAAGGGACTAGGAGGTGAGGAATGAATAAAGAACAACGAGGAATAGATTGGTCAAAAGAAGATATGTACGAAGGTATCGGTAGGCCAGACCTAAAACCCAAAGTACAGAATACGCCAGACAAAGAGCAGGACAAGGGCGAGGCAGAACCAACGCTTACTGGAGAGTGTCCAGATTGGATGTCATAAGGAGGTGATTAGATGAGGGAAATTAAATTTAGAGCCTGGGATAAAAAGAATAAGGTAATGTTAGGAGCTGGCTTGGCAGGGAAAATAAAACTTCCGCAGCACGACTTCAGAGAAGAAGATGTTACCTTTATGCAATACACTGGTCTAGAGGATAAGAACGGGGTAGAGATATATGAGGGGGATGTTGTTGAAAGGGTTGTTGAATTTAGCGTTGCTGTTGGAGAGCTACTAGGTTTGAAACATACGAAGGAGGTAGGTGTAATCAAGTGGGACTTTAACAGATGGGTAGTTAAGGACTGGGGTTTCGTTCCTGGGCATTGGGAAGTAATCGGTAACATCTACGAGAACCCAGAACTATTGGGGACTAACTAAGGAGGTGATGAAATGAGCATAGAGGAAACACTAAAAGAAAAGTTCATAGAAGCCATCCTGTTCGGTTATCAGGAAAAACACTACGACCAGAGTGGTAATTTGTCTGGTGTGACAGCACGCCCAGCACTGATAGCTGCTATGGCTGAGATTGTTGCTAGGCAGGTACTGGCTAGCGATGATTTTATCGAGAGGTTGTGGAAGGTCGGTAACAAGAGTGTCTTTGTTGGTAACGTAAATAAGAAGGTTTTAGAGTTGCTTGACAGTATGGAGTATAGTGACCTGCCGTATGAGTTGAAAAAGAGGGTGGACAGTCTGTTAGAAGAGGCCAAGATGGACCTGGTAGAAGTTGAGGTGTCTGTAAAAGTAAAGGAGAAGGAGATAAATAATAATGGCGGGACTAGGAGGTGATAAGGAATGAATATATCCATTAAATCCATAATGTATCTGATATTCTCGGTACTTAATGCGGTATCGGCGTTTGTGGCGCTCTCTGATGGGGATTATGCAAAAGCTGCGTTCTACAACATCGGGTTTTTCGGGTTTGTGATATTGCACGTTCTGACTAGGGACTAACTAAGGAGGATATATGAACCTCAATAACGAGTTGGAAAACCTGGAAACTGAACTACAAGTACAAGGACTGAAATCTGCCTTAATGGGTATGTTTGAGAAGTTTGGTAAGGAGTTGATTGGTAGAATGGGCACTGCTAGAGAACGCAACCGTATTGAGGGGTTGATTACACACTATGTGAAAAGTGGGCAGCACATTCGGTTAAAAGAACTCTTAGAGACTAACTAAGGAGGTATAATGATTGAAGAAGAAAGCCACCAGACAAGGGCGCAAATTTTCTACTTGGATGAGAAGATGCGTAATAAAGACGAGCCGTTGGGGTCGAGTCGGGTTGTAGAGGGTGTGGCAAAGGAACATGGCTACAAGGACTACACCAGAATAAACGAGTTTTTCGGGCCTGTCTTGGACGGTGGGAGTATTTTACAAGTGAGGCCGGAGTATGAAGCTACCGTAATGGAGGCTCTTAGGCAGTATAGAATTAGAAGTAAGAATTTAGGTGTGTGGGTGTTGTTTGATTCGGCAACTAAGGAGGAAGAATGGACTTTGAAGAACACAAGAAAGAACTAATGAAAGACTGGCGGGTAAGGTTCTTTTTCTACCTCGGCTGGCCCCGAATGGTGTGGGAGAGGTGGAAGATACAGAGGAGAATAAGGAGGGATGATGAGCGAAGCACTAAAGAAAACCTGTAAATACTTAATGAGCAAGAAGGGTAAGAAAGACTTTCTGAGGTTCGTTAGGAAGAGAATTAAGCTATAATAGATTCGTTGGTTGATGCGGGGTGACGGCAGGAGGCTAGCCGCAACAATGACCTGCTAATGCGCTAGAACCGCCGCCCCTTACCAGCCAATGGCTGAGTGCTGGGGTGTCCGCAAAAGGTTAGATGCGGTGCAGCAGCAGGGTGACTCCTGCTGCGAAGAATAACGTCGGTCGAGAGCCCGTTGGGACGCTGGATTTAGTCACCAGCTTGAACCATAAAACCTGTGAGGTGACTTTACTCGTCGGCGAGGCAACTCCTCACCCCCAGCACCCAGCTAATAGCTGGGATATGATACCTAAATGGGTACGAGCCGCAATCATAGCGATACTGCTGCTCTTACTCCTACCGTTCATACAAAAAGATGCTTACCAAGCCGAAATCACAGTCGAGGGAAATTATGAGGAAGAGACTTGTGACATCGGTTATAGCCCACCAGCTCAGAGTGAGTTCCAATCGGGGAGGGCTTCGTGGTATGGCAACGAGTTTCATGGTAGGACTACGGCGAGTGGCGAGGTGTTTGATGAAACCAAGCTTACTGCTGCTCACCTTACTCTGCCTTTTGGTACTTGGCTATGTGTTAGGCGTGTGGGTGGGAGTGATGTCGTTCGTCTTAGGATTACTGACCGGGGTCCTGCTACTCGGACAGGGAGGGAATTAGATTTGAGCAGGGCTGCGTTTGAGGCACTAGCCCCACTGTCGGCAGGAGTATTGAATGTTGAGTGGTCAGAGTGTGGGGGGTTTGAATGAATAAAGGTGTCCATTTCATGAGTACAACTAGCGAATGGGAAACACCGCAGGACGTGTTCGATGCCCTAAACGGTGAGTTTGGTTTTACTCTTGACCCGTGCGCAACGGCAGGTAACGCAAAGTGTGTGCGGTTTTACACAATAGAGGACGACGGCCTGTCCAGGGACTGGTCGGGAGAGGTTGTTTTCATGAACCCACCTTACGGCAGAGAGATAGGGAAGTGGGCAAAGAAGGCTTATGAAGAGAGTAGGCAGGCAACAATTGTTTGTCTTGTACCCTCTAGGACAGATACTAGGTATTGGCACGACTACTTTATGAAGGCGGATGAGATTCGGTTTATCCGGGGCCGTTTGAAGTTTGGTGGTAGTAAGAACTCCGCCCCGTTCCCAAGCGCCATCGTAGTTTTTAGGTGTGGGGGGCTTGAATGAAAATCAAAGAGTTAAGGGAACTTGCCAAGAGATTCAGAGATAAAGAAGCTGGCGGAACGAATGGTGTGAAAAGTATGCGGGCGGATACGGCCTGGATGTGGGTTTCTCGGTTTATTGATTTCGTTGATGAAAAAACCCAGGGAGGTGGTAAGCAATGAAAGTTAAAACAATAACGGAAAATAGAATTGTATTTGACGATGGTACTGTGGTCACCGACCACCACGACCAGGACTGTTGCGAGAATGTTTACGCAGACTTCGCTTCTCTGAAACACACCTCTATCTCTGACGAGGACTTTGATGATATTGAGATTGTCGGGGTCAAGGATTCCGGGGTGAAGTTAAACGGTTATTTTATACCTTGCTACAATCAACAAAACGGCTATTACTCAAGCGATTTAGCAATAGTTATCAAGTATCCCGACAAGGTAACTGAGAAGAGGATAGATATATCCGAGTTCGTTGAGGACGATATTTGTTGAGGCATGGCTAGATGAAGAAACCAAAGATAAAGACTCTAAAAAATAAGATAATACTTACGCTACCGCCCAGTGTTAATCAGATATATAGATACACATCTCGCGGGGTGTATAAAACTAGGTCGGGTAAGGCATGGATTGATGAAGCGGCGTGGAAAATAAAGGCGGATTGCGAGCCTGTTATTAGGGCTAGGGTTGGGCTGGATGCGTATTTTCCAAACTTAAGGAGGCGCGACTTGGACAATCTTTTGAAATGTGCGATGGACGCTCTTGTTAGATCCGGAGCTATTGAAGATGATAATTGGACAGTGTTAGAATATAGTCACATACAGGGGCATCTCGATAGGGAGAATCCGAGGCTGGAGATAATTGTTGAGGAGCTTGGGGCTAGGGAGGGGTTGTTTAAATGATGAAGAAGATAGGAGGTGGTACATAATGAAAATAACAATAGACACTATTGAACGAGGTATTACTGTTGAAGACGAGGATGGAGCAGAGAACCACGAGATGGGTTCTGAGCAACAAACGATACGGCTCGTAGCAGAGAAGCTGATTCCAATTAAAGACACACAAAGACTAGTTATCGTTGAGGATGTTGGTTGATTGGAGGTGATGATATGAAGCCGGAGTTTAACGACCCGATACAGAAATCAGGGTAGGGTGGGCGGGAAATGATAATTGGTTGGGAGCTGGGAGTAATCTCAGTGGGCGGGAGTGATGAAAATCAAAAAAGCCATCGCTCCTAGCCCCCAGCTAATATATTGTT
>Ga0307928_10000719_pt1 | contig 25000 bp, 41 predicted proteins | sample AceLakmetagen232_FD_201815 | JGI IMG/M metagenome (GOLD analysis project Ga0307928, IMG submission 201815) | Saline water microbial communities from Ace Lake, Antarctica - #232 | ecosystem: Environmental > Aquatic > Non-marine Saline and Alkaline > Saline | place: Antarctica: Ace Lake... | reverse complement strand
GCCAGTGATAAGACATAACTGCTTCGGTCTGAATATCACAGTCGTGAAAGTCTTAAACAGCTGGACTCTCAGTGAGCGATACTCATTCTCGAACCAACGCCTTGTGGTTAATGGTTCAGCCACATAGGTGAGACCAGTCGAAGCACCTCTCTTGAAGCATACCGCATAGGTATCTTCAACGAGACGTGACTCAGCGCGTGCAGTCGTTGCCACGTTCTGAACTGGAATCATGTCGGTTGTAACAGCATCCGTAACATAGACATCCAAACCAAGAAAGCTCGGAATGGCACGGGAGATACCCTGTGACTGTACAATCTGAGCACCAAGACCGACGCTCCCATTGTACTTCAGAATATCTGTGACATCAGAATGCGTCAACAGGTCTAACTCAACCTGTGGAGTGATTAAAAGTGTATCAGGATTCGTATGCCACTCTTCCCGAATATTCTTAATCGCAGTTCTAATATCTTTTATCGGCGTTCCCGTCGATAAATCCCATCTACCATTAGCGGTATTGGTAACAGCCGTAGCTTTACCAGTAGCACCAACAATAGCGTCTATAATTACTTTCTCCTCTCGGAGTCTGAGCGTATCAGCAAGAAACTCAATTTCATCGCGCACAAGCGACTGGCCAGCGCTACGATGTACTGATGAGTCCTTAGCCATTAAAAACTTAATAGCTCTTTCGGTAAGTCTTCCACCAATTCGATACTCCTTCATGGTGAATGACTCTTCCGTATAATCTGTACTTAACAACTCGTCTGGAGCGCCTTCACCAACTCTTGGTGCAAGCTGTCCAAATCCGATGCTATTCCATGTCTTGTAATACCCGGACCACTCTGGGAACGACCTCTCAGGAAGAAAATCAGTGGCGAACATTTCGCCCTGCGTCTTCTTGATAGCGATTCCCGTCAGCTTCTTGGGCTGTAAATCGGATTGCACTTCATATTTAAACATCGCTATCTCCTAGTTAATCGTTGTAACAAATATTGACGAATATCTTCCCAAACTCGGAAGCTGTAATCGTCTCTAAAGCTACTCCCACAATGGCTGCCTCTTGTCCAGATGGTAATGTTTTAATAGTACCACTAGAGTCAGCGCATACGCGCGTTCCAATAGTAATACCACTACCACTGTCTTCGAGTCGGGCAATACCACCCGTGTACATCACAGCGTAATCATTAGCTTCCCAATCAGCGCCAACATAGCCGAGAACAACTTTCGAGTTCGCGTCTGCCGGTTGAATGGTAACAGTGTCTGTTATGCCTGTGTTAAGTTCAACAACTCTACCTTCACACAGAGCACCAGATGCTTTAAAGCTATAATCATCGCCACCATGTATCACTTGTATATTACCAGCATAAGTTTCGGTGATGGCCATTTGTATATCCTTTTCGTTATATAAAGTTGCTTAACTCAGCAACTTTCCTTCTTTACTAACCTTGCCATCGTAACACCAATCCAGTGCTTCATTAAAATCAACACTGTTGTCTTTGGCAAGCTTCTCAGCTACGCGATTAATATCGGCAGCCTCTAATTTGTCGATATCAAGTTTATCCTTGCTCGCATCATCATCAGAACCTTTACCAGCTTCTGATAAATCAACGACCTTTGGATTGCTTGACATGACTTTTACGAAGTCTTGTATCTTCTCATCGCTTAGTGTAAGCATAAACGCCTTGGTTGATTCCTCCTGTGCAGGAGTAATCTTCCCAGCGGCTTTCAACTCAGCGACTTTTTCATTTACAGTACTCGTTTTTATCTTCTTTGAAAGTTCATCAATCTGCTTCGCAGTCTCATTCGACTTTGTTACAGCATTATCTCTCTCCTGCTCAAGAGCAGTAATATGCTCAATCGCTTCTTTGAGAATTTCAGAACCCTCAATTTTTGACAAATCGAGTTTCTTAAGCTCATCCAACTTTAACATTGTTTTCACCTCAGTACTTTTATCATCAGACAACATACCTAATTTCTTAAATATGCGTTGTAACTTTGCCTTTGCCTCTGCTAATAAAGCAGGAGTAAAGCCTTTTACTTGGTCAGCTCTCGCTAGTGAATTCTTGATGTGGGGGCGAGAAATCTTTCCATCTTTGTCTTTTATAGGTAATGCTCTGTCTCCATTCTTGTCTTTGACTGGTTTCTTGACAAGTAAGAAGCTGGAGTCAGGGAGAGAGTTTTTGTATTTAGTTGACCAGTTAGCGAAGTCTTCTTCACTAAAAGATTCGCCATCGTCATCAACACCATAATCTGTATCTTCCGCGATATCTTCTTTGATATCAATGTTGTCTATGTCCTCGTCGGTGATTGTTATATATTCTTCTTGACGAATCTCACCATTTTCATCGCGCGAATTGATTGGTATAAACATCCACATATTACCAGGAGCATTGGTGCTTGTCTCGTTAGGCTTCACTTCATACTGCTCACCTTCAATCGTGATAAAATAAGCTCCATTGACCTCTGTAACTTCAATTGGGAAACCGTCCTCAGCTACATCCTCACTATGAATACGTGCTGATTTGACATACGGGAATGCGACAATACTAATTTCTCTGATTCTGTCATGCATCAAATCGACACCAATGGAGAATTTCTTCAGTAAGCCTTTTTTCCATCGTGCAATTGCATTTTCATCCGTAAGTAAAAAATCTGAATACATTGTCTTCGACTTACGATATAAGTTCTTCACCCAACCAAGCGTAGCATATACACTGGGATTGTGGTCTGCTTGAATTGGTATATCATCATCAGAGCTGAATTGACCAATAAAGTTTCTATCAATATAATCTTTGTCATACACAGTATCTCGATATGTGCCTGCCTTAAATACTGGTATACCTTTAATGAGCAAGCCATCTTCAGTTTCTTGTGTCTCGATGTCTTTCAAGCTCTGAATACTTAGCTTGCTAGCAAAATTGACAAGTTCAAGAGACTCGGCTCCCTTTTTCTGTTTATCTAAATCTTTAATTTTCGACTGCATTGTAAACTCCTAGAAAGTTAGCGTACTCGCGTACTTGAACTGCGAGATGGTTTCGGCGTTTTCACCTGTTGCGTTGTTTTTGCTGGCTCTGGCTGAGGAACTTTTTCCAGCGAACCCTTACCACCAACTGACGCACTTTTACCCGAACCAACAAGTTCTGAGCGTTTAGGAACTCTCATCTTGTCTCTCATCCATGTTTCGTCTGAACCAATCACGCCACTCTTAACGAGTATCGCAAATGCTTTCGCAAGTTCTAAGAACTCTGCGTGCGTAAGAGGCTCGAATACAAACTGAGGGTATGAGTCTTGCTCACCATAATTATAATCAACAAGTGGCTTAATAAGATAATTTTCAATGATACTTGTTAGGTCTTGCTCTAATGAACGAAGTGTCAATACGAAGATGTCAAATCCAACTTTAGCTTTAGCGAAACTACCACCACCTGAGTCTGACATCGATGAAGGAATGAGCATACCTTTAGCAATCTGCTCGCTATGATAATCTAAGCATGTTTTATAATCACCACCACTTGAACGACCAATACCTGTTTCGAGTGTTGATACTTCCCAGCCCTCAACAGTAGCAAGTGAAGAACGAGCTTGAGCGTTAGAGAGTACATCACGCATCGTTTCCAAGTCTTTCGAACTGGGTACTTTTCCAACGAGCATTGGCATACCAAAGCGTTCTAGTGCAATATTCCAAAACTTCGTTACGACATCTTTGATGAACCAATTTTTATAGATTGAGCGCAAGCGCGGCGTACCATAATGATTGCCAAACTCTTTTTCATTTGTATAAATTATAAGTCTATCGATAGGTAGTTTAATCTTCTTGCCAGTAAAGTCAGTCGTATCCTGTAATACATACTTCAGATTGCCATACTTGTCTGACTTAAACTCGATTGTCTCTGGGTCGAGACCTTTCATCTTCTTTATGCCAACCTTACCCTTAAACTCACCATCAGCGATTAGCTGATAGACAACTTCGATTACTGAGAACCCATATGGAAGCGCAAGTAAAATATTAGATATACCACCTTCTAAGCGACCATTCATATGTTCAAACGTATACATTAATGATTTTACAATTTCTTCATTGTTTTTTGATTGTTCAGCGGTGATGATTTTCCAATCACGAGAAAGCGTTGCAAACTTTATCAAATTGTATGCGGCTCGCACTTCAGAGTCTTGCATCATTTTCTTATATGTAGAGATACCAATCTCATCAGGATTATATGACTCTCCTCCTAGCGCGTCCCAATTGACAAGCTGTAAGCCAGCTTCGCCAATACGCATTTTGCCATCTTGAAGCACCTTACGTTTCTTTGGGGACTTAGCGAAATTTAAAAAGTTCATATGATATCCTAGATAAGTATAATGTTTTGTGGCGCAGATATAGGTTCCAATGTATCAAGGTGCTTATTGACACCAACAACATAAGTCTCGTCACCTAATACATATCCACCAGAAGTATCTGCGTTCACCATGTCTTTTACTGCAAGAGCCGCGCTCCAAACTCTATCATCTTTTTTACCTTTAATGTGCTTGTATCGTATGTTGCCAGAAGGGGTAACATCTTTTTCTAATGCAAGAAGCTGTGCGATAAATTCTAAATCATCAACAAGTTCAATTCCCTGCTTCTCGCACAATATCTTTAAATTGGTAATCATTATTTCTTTGTTTTTTGATGAAAATATTACAGACTCAACTTTAGCACCAAACAAACGTCGCATATCTTCTTCAAGACGAACACCAACGCCTGTAGCATCAATATTAATCTCATCGACATTGAAAGCATCGTTCCAATCAGCTATTTTGCGTAACTGTGTTGCTTTCGCACCAGCTTCAAAATCATAAGGCATGTTGCGTAACTCTGCTTGAAATCGTATGCGCACCTTATCTGGGCAACGCTCTGCGATAGTAACTGCTGTTGATGAAACACGTTTCCCGAAATCGACTCCCATAACAACTTGATTTTGAGTATCAAGTCGTGTGCGATACTGTGCTTGGGGATTAACAACTTCTCGTAACAACTCACGCGTAAAGAATGCCATATCGCTGACAGATGGGTCACAACAATACTCTTGACGAAAATCTAAGTCAAGCATTGTCTTCTGCATCAATTTAATCATTGTGCGATATGCTACATCAGGACACTTCCACCATTCAATCTGATGTCGTGAGTATCCTGAGTCAGGGTTATCCCATATATCCCAAAACTGATTCGCTCTTCCACGTGGTGATGATAATATTGTCATATCTCCGCCGCGCGAGATAGAGGGCTGTATAGCGGCTATAATCTCTTTGTCGTTCATCAATGCCGCAAACTCATCAAGATAAATCTTATGTGCTCTATATCCACGAACAGTTCTATCATTGTTAGGCAAACTGACGATGCGTGACTGATTCGTGAATCTGCACTCAGTCATGGAGTGATTCAAGAGTTGTGCCGGAAATGGCATGCTGTGTAAAAATGAGTATACGTAATTCAAAACACGCTTGGCTGCTTCTTCACCAGAAGATATAAACAAAACTGTAACGTATGGATGTGTCAGTGCGAATAAAAGACCTTCAAGAGCGATAACCCATGACATTCCAAGCTGTCGAGCCTTCATCACGATACGAAAATGTGCTGGGTCGAGCATGAACTCAGCCTGATAAGGGTATAGAATGAATGGATGACCCTCGAACTGAAATAATCCCTCAGCTAGTTTCGGGAGGTATTGGGGCTTCCACTTTATCCTCACTGTCTACTCCTTGGGCAATCTTAAGCTTCTCGTCATCAGTCAATTCTTTAGGTTTGATGTCTGCAAGCTCAACATCATGACCCGCCTCAAGTTTAGAGAAAACCTCAGCCAGAAAGCTACTGATGTCACGTTCATCGCCAGAAACAGTCTTGATGCGCATCAGTTTCTCAATTGCCGCTTGAAGCTGTTGGTCTAAGTATTGCCAATCTTTTACTGAGATAGTGGTGTCTTTTTTCTTTTTTCGACACTGCTGTATCGTTTCCCACAAGATAACTTCTATGGGAACCTCTTTTTTCTTCTTCTTTTCGCGCTCCATGCGTTGTATATCTGCGGATTCAACGTGTTTCTTATTAAAAGCATAGCGAGCGTAGTGTTTACAGAGCGTGGCGTGACTTATAACAAGCGTGAGATGCTCTTTCTTGAGCCAATTGTATATTTGAGTGTTGTTCTCGCCGTTATCCCATCTTGCGATGATGTCATTCTTCAATGGATGTGTCTGGAACGTAAGTTTGTCAGCCATAGTTCACATCAATGGAAACGCTTTTTTGATAGCCCATATAATAGTAAAGATTAATTGTATTTTAAGTATATCAAGAACTGAGATACTAAAGCTTTTTGGTATAAAAGCAATGGATTGTAAGAGAATCATCAATGCATAAGCAAATCCAACGCTCAGCACGACCCAGAAGGCGAATAAACCAAGTAAGAAGAAAAATTTCTGTCTCAAGTCAGGTCCAGACTGTCGTTTACCAAGCACAAACTTTTGATAGCCATCAAAGGGTGGCACTGGATTCTCCGGACCGTTTTGCTTCCCGAATATTCTGTTTTTCATGCTTCTTCCCCCTGTATACAAGCTCGTACCCGTGCTTGCGTATAAAATCACAAAAACATAAGACCGCCCAGACGAATATTTGTTTATCTACATTTCGTCTCTCTGCCTGAGTTTCAGCGAATTCCGTGAGTTGTTTCAGTATGTTTGTCATAGTATAATTGAGAGCTGATAGGATTGTTGCTTTACCTATGCGCGTCAGTAATCTGCACTCTGTGTGAGTGTAACTGACGTGACCGTTACGGGAAAGATTATCTTTTTGCTTTCCTTTTTTCTGCGTCAACTACTTGCGCTACACTGTTAGCCTCACGCAAGTAATCCCCGCCGGCAACGTGCCTTAGTCCGTATTATGACTTATTTCAGCCACAGCCCTCTTTTTTCTGCATCGTGTTAAGAAATTTGATTTCTGTGCGCGTATCATCGTCGAGTTCAAGCAACTGATAAAACGCTACTTTAAACCTGCTATAACGATATTTATACATAATACCTCTCATAAGGTTGCGAAAATCGCCAATTTAACCATCGTATTTTTCATGTAACTTCTTGTAACCCATTCTCTTGCAATATCTTACGTCAGACTCATTGCAGTGCATTATCTCGCCAATTTCCTCGTTAGTCATTGAGGCTATTACACTTAGGATAAGTGCTGCCTTTTCTTTGAGCTTAAGTCCCACGAGTACCTCAGGTCGTATTGGACGTATGAGTTCAGGGAAGATGATGCTTGATGATAGGTCATCGCTCTGCTCGTCAATCAATCGTTTCAGCTCCCGCTGTCGTTCTATATCATGCATTCGTTTCGTCATTATACCTCCAAAAAAAAGAGCGTCAATCTACATTTCTGCAAATCAACGCCCGTCAAGGCTCCTTACTACTATTAATTGTCTACTACATACTTACGCTTCCGCGAATGGGTCTACTCCGTCAGGTGTCTTCATGCTGGAAGGTGGGTCTCTCTCGTCATCAGTTCTCCGTGGCAGTACCACCTGCACTGAACGCTTACGCTCCTCTATCGGCTCTAACACGACAAAGAACTGCTTTACATCACTGTATTTAGCACGTAAGTCTTTATATAACAAGCTGGAATCATCAAAGTTGATATAGTCTGTGTCAAAGCTTTCGACCGTTTGCCGACGGCCACCTTCTATTCTTTCTACGACCCGAACACGCATTTTCGATACAAGTTTATCGCGTAACACCTGTATCTGCTCACTTATATCCTGATTGAATGCTTGCGCTTGTTCTTTATGCATTACTTAATCTCCTCTTTGTGCTCTTTGACATAATCATAAATGTCTTTCGCTATTACCCCTTCACCGCGGAAGCATGAGAATTTCTCCCCAAATTCATTAGGCTGACGAGTTCTCACTACATGTTCCATAATCTTCATAATCCCTTCTACTATCTCCCAGTTGTAAGGTGACTCAGTTAAGCACAATCCCTTCATGTTATACGCTCTATCTTTATAATCAACGCTGTATGTATCGAATAACAGTCCATTTCATCGTCTGAGAGTTCAATACTCATGGAGGGACTGATTACCAAGAGCTGGTCGCTGGCGTGCTTCACATAGCCAATAGTCTTCTCAATATGCCATGGGTTCAGTATGAATTCAGATAGAAGCACTCTGACGGTAGCTTGTGGGTCGATCCAAGTGACTTCTACACGCTTATCAAGGTCTTCAGTCGTAAGGTGTTTCCATTGCTCAGTCGTCATATAACCCCCTGGTAGTAGATAAGCATTGACAGCAGTAGTACTCCAAGCACGAGCGCTATGAGCGCCACGCAGATCCTGGCACACATTATAAACTTTGACCTGAACGATGGACGTCCACGAGAGACCTCTCAATGTTGTACATGCCTGTGGGTGTATGGTTCGAGGATGTTATAAAAGAAGGGTTTCTGTCGAAGCTTATGGAATAACGGTGGACGATTAATCATTTCTATGCTTCCATTCGTACCACATGACCTGCGAACACAGGACAAGTGCAAAGCACATCATAATGCTGATCCATAGAATGACTATCGCAAAGAATATATTGAGTAGAATATCAAACATGTTACCTCCTTACAGTACAGCTCCTATCATCTGACATATCACGAATATGACTCCAAAGACAAACAAGAACGGGAGTGCGCAGATGAATGCCACAAATATCAGACCAGCTATTTGCACTGACAGAATTAGTATAATAGACAGTAGTGTATCTAGGAATTTTAATATCATGTATCTAGTATATCACATAAAACCTCATTTGTCAAGTACTTTCTCCCTTCCTCGTCGCTATAAAGTTAAACTCATCCTGGTATTTTTTTATATTTTCCGGAGAGAGTACACTCTGTGACACTTTTGGATATATGATAATGAGGATTTGCTGAGGCATTCTTGGAGACCTAGTTCCGCTACAGAAAAAACATGTATCCTTTCTACAACTTTAAACAAAAAAAAGTGACAGTAAGAAAACTTCTCTTACTGTCACTTGACAGTTTAATATATCAAGATTTTATTTACTTGATATTTTCTTGCTCACGCGTTTTGTTGTCTTGCTCTTGCTCTTGCTCTTTTGCTTTAACACGCTGAGTGCTATATGCTGACAAATAGCAATCAGTTTCTTGCGTGAATCGTATTGCGTGTTTTTGCAAAGTTGTTCTTTTCTTGCTTGTGCGTCACACTCTAACTGACGCAACAGCTTTATACTCTTATTGACATAAGCATAAAAAACATGCTTATCATTGACATGCGCAATCAATGCAAGTATATCAGCTTTTGCTATACTCACTTTGTTATCGTTAAACGTTGTGCTGACATTAATAACAAATTTTTTGCTATCAAAATCATACAGTACACGCTCACGCTCTCGACTACGTGCATCTTCTATACGCTTTACTATCTTCTTGCTTTTCATGTTTCGCTCACTCTCTGCATGCTACACGCATGCGTTATGTTACGTTTATTAAACTGTCATAGCTAAGTATACACTATATAAATACATGTGTCAAGTTTTAATTCGTCTTTTTTCTCTTTGAGCTTTTCAGCTCTAACAGGCGAAAAGCTCTTACAGTAAAAAGCGTCTTATGAGGTTATTTGTGATACTCTTATATAAAGCACTTAATAAGCTTTTTAAGAGTTTTTTAAAAGTTTCTTTTTTGTTCGCTTTTTTTCTCTCTTTTTTTTTGCCCTCTTCTAGGCTAGACAGGCGAACCTGATGCAGGTTCCCAATTTCGGGCGGAACCTTCCACTTCGCGGTTAGACAAGAGACCTTTCCAAGGTTGCCCTGAAAGCGGCTAGACACGAGGAACCTGATTAAGGTGCTGGGTAGTGAGAGAGTCGTTCTGAGGAAAACCTCGACGAGGCTAGACAGAAATAAGAGAGAGGTGCTAAGGCACCTGCTATGGTTTTGTGCTTAAACTGGTTAGACAACAGGCTCAACACAAGGTCACCTTAATGCTGGAAAGACCTGTTATCGTGTTAATATACACTATGCCTAAGCCTGTCTCTTACTCTAGGTACTCTCTATATGTTATTAAGGGAGAGGGTTTTATCTCTCTCTGCCGCCGAGTTGTATGTGGAGTTCACCTAAGTAGCTCAAAACAAATGCGTTAGGGAAATAACGCAAATGTTTAACCTCTATTAAACCTACTGTCTTATGCAGGGTATGACTAGGGGAGCCATATCTTGTGACATCTCATCTGATGCCTCAACATCAGCAGAGCCGATATAGTCGTATTCCCTATTGACTAGCCCGTTATGTAGGATCTCGGATATAGCGGATCCTATCTGTGTATCTGTTGTACCCTCATCAGCTATTACGATAACATTGACCTCATAAGTCTTCATTGTATTCTCCCTTATTTCTTATAGAAGGTGTGTAGCCCTATCTTCGCCGACTGTGACAAATTCATAGGTATCACAAAATACGGCACCCCGAATGCCTCAATATTCTCAAAGTATAGCGCCCCGTTTGTGACATCAGGAGCGTTGTTCTCGAACACCTCAACGATTATTTGTTGTGCTATAACCGTATATCTCTTACCTTGTCTTTTTACGAAACTGTCTATATCCTTTCGCTTGAGCCCGCATAGACCCGTGTTCATGCCTTCTTCAAGTCTATTACGCACACAGCAAGCAACCGCGAACATACCCTCATAGCCCTCACCTACAGCTTCGGCTATTAAGCCTTTATATAGGTTGTTAGGTGGCTCAACCGCTTGAGCGGAAGAGGCTAGAAACATCATTACTGTACATATTACGAAACATACCCTAAACATAGTACACCCCTTTCTATTAAGGTTATTCATCTTCTTCCTCTAACAATTCAACCTCTAACCTGTCTGATTCATTAGAATCAATTTTATTAAACAGGCCATACGCCTTTTCCTTCGCCTCTTTCTTGCTCCTCGCATCAACCTCTTGCCACACAAGGTCAACCTCTCGTACTAAAATTACTCTGTACCTGTTCATCTGACACCTCCTTTATGTTGTGCTACATTAAAATTCATCTTTTGAGGCAATATTCGTTAGAACAGTACATTTCAGAAAATCCTTTAGCTGGATAACATCTTCTCTGCTTATTTCAATACAATGTCCCTCTTCATGCCCTATTGCTAATAAACCTGTTGCAGTACATATTGCTATATACATCTTACACCTCCCCCTGTTTACGCTAATGCTATATCAAGTATAGCACAGGCTTGTGCCAGTATGTAATCTTGCGATACTTTCATCGGCTCAATGTCGTTATGAGTCGGTGTTCTTTCAATTTCATCAATAATCTTTTCTGCTAAACAATGAACCTCTAGCAACCTCTGTTGTGCTTTCGATATAATCTTCATTACGCACCTTCCCCTCTATTTGAACTCGTTATGTATATCGGCTAAATCTACTATACTCTCAATCTGCTTTGCGACTGCTTCGGTCACCTGTTCGTTCGTTCGTATATTATCAGCTATACAAACAATATCGTACAGGTTTTGTTGCAATCTTTGCAATTCGTTCATCTCGGTCACCTCCCCTCTGCTATTTTATTTTATCTTATATTACAGTACAATTATATCATATAATTATAGATATGTCAAGCAGGTTTATGTAGGTTGTTCGTGTCTATATAGTATATAGTGAAGCCCTAACACATACAAGCACAGCAGGTTACATACAAAATTGAACCTGTTTCAGGAGGAGGATGAAGCCTGTCCAAGGTATAGGATTTATGGAAGAAGACGCTTTCTGGCTAGACACACGCGGGTCTCAGGTTCGCGGAGGATAGGAGAAGAAATGTTAATACCTACTTGACACAACTAAAAATATATGATATACTTACTATATAAAAATAATTGTTCTTTTAAAACACGAGGGGGTGCGTGATGAGTGCCTTGAAAGTAAATGCAGGGTTCTTAAATCAGAAGAACGGCATGAGTTTCGAGCGTAAGGTGCATAGACGCATTAAAGATGATAGAGGTCTATTCACACTACACGCAGAAGGGTCACGAGGGTTATTCGATATAATCTCAATGACACCAGAAGGTAAGCTGAGGTGTATAATAGTTAAGAACAACGGCTATATGACACCAAGGGAGGAGAATACAATACACCAGTTCTTGTTACAAGCACCAGATTATGTGCAGGTAGAATTGCATTTTAAGCAGTCGCCTCGTAAGTCTGGTTGCATACAACTAACATTGTAAAACAGGGGGGAGCCCGCTATGTCAGAATTGTATCTTCATAAACGCCTACTTACAATAGCAAGTGATTATGCTGAATACCTTACTCTTAAAGAGCAGGTGGATGCTTGGCTTGCCGGCAAAAAACTCCTTGACTGTTGCCATTATAAAACACGGCAAATAGTAGAGGAGATAATCAAGATGCACGAGGTCGGGCAAGCAAGGTTAGCAAACCAAGCAAAACTGGAAAAGGAGATATAAAATGGACTGGAGCAAAGTTTTCAGCATAGAGGTAATCATCAATGATGAAATGGTTAATGACTTAGGAGAACAAGGCTTAGAACTATACACCAATCAGTATCTTGATGATATCAAAACCAGTAATATAGGGCAAGCATTAGAACAACAAGGGTTTACAGCCACAGACATAGATGTAGATGATAGTGAGATTAGGATAATATTTACCAAGGAGTAACATAACAACTGGGAGGTGCGCGATGGAAGAGGAAAGATATGTATATTGTAAGACTTGCGGGAATTGGGATAAAGCGTGGGTTCAAGGATATGCAAACAAGCGCCAGCTAACACAGCAAAGGTGGAAGCGCCTCACATATAATAATCAAGTGTATTTCGGTTACAAACTGATACCTTGCATAGAAAATCGTCACCATGTCTTTCAGACCGCTCTTAGTAAGCTCCAGATAATACGAAAACTTAAAAGGAGGAATACCGATGCTAAAACACATAGGCACATTGGTAATCGCATGGCTCGTATATCTCAATATTAGAGGCTGGTATAAGTTTGCCAACATGTGTCATCTACATCAAGAGCCAGAGGAAGTAGTAGAGGACAAGGTGGAGCAACGCACCGCACAGGACAAGTTACAAGCACTATTGGTGTTAAGGGCTAAAAAAGCCGATGCGTTAGCACAGTATTTAAAGAACCCGGATAATAAGGAAAGCTATAAAGCGTTACTGGTGAGTGAGTTAGAGGTACAGCAAACATTGAAGGGATTGAAGCGTCAGCTATTATCGGAATTGAAATACAAGAAGATACAAGAAGCGGCGCGTACAGGAACATTTGATAAAGATGTGTTAGACCTAATTAATGCTAAATAGAAGGAGGTGAGTACAATGCTTAAAGTTACCTTGTTGAAAAAGCTCCACAAGTTGTTGTGGGCAAGCGATGATATGATGGATCAAGAGGCACTATTTAAGGCGCAAGAATTAGTAGATAGTGAAATCCTTGCCGAAGCAGAGAAAGGGAATATGCGAATCACCCAGCTGAAAAATGGTTTCATTAAAACCATAAAAACGGTGGTGTAAGATGCAATACAAATACTGGATACCGCAATACAGGTGGCAGTTGATAGACTTACTATCAGCACACTATCCTACGTACAGGGCGCAGTATCGTAGGATGAGGAAGAAACAATTATACCGCATCTTATTTGAAATTAGAAAGAAACCAAGCAAAAGTGGGGAGGGAAAACAAAATGAAGTATTGGAGCATACGGGTTGTTGAAGGTAATGATATATCGGATGCAACAAACCAAGTACTCAAAGGCAACTTTTGCGGAGAGGATCCAATGTGTGATGTGATACTACCGGCAGATGATACGGTGTCAAGTATCATACAGAATGCCGCACATGCGTTGACCTTGTTAAGAAAGGATGAGCCAATGGATGGCGATGAAACTGAGAAATTAGGAGAACACCTTTCCATAGAACTCGACTGGGTAAATGGTAATATGACAAAGGAAGAATACAAGGATGCAATAGTAGAGCTGTTATGCGGTCAGAACTAACATGGGAGGTGTGAGATGACACCGAGATGCCCGTTTTGTCACAGAAGTAATGCACACGCCGTACATATCGGAAACAAGGTACGCTATATCTGTTTAAGTTGTACCCATACGTGGAAGGTGACACAACCTCAGACACAACAGTATGCTGGCCATCACCTCGTTTCGAGTTCTAAAAAGTGGTGAAATAAAAGTAGAAATATCAAACAACCTACTTGACAAATGTGTTTTTGTATGATATACTTTATCTATACATAACAAAAAGAAGTTTGCAACCTGTTGTACATGTTAAGGTTGCAACATCCTGCGCGGGTTGTGAGTATTCCTCACGCACCTCCCAATGCAAAACTCGCGCGGGAATGAAAACGCACCAGAGAGTCAGTTGGGAGGGGCGAAACTGTCTCGGCTTGTAAGTAATCTACTACCGAAAGAGAGGTGAGAAATCTTAAATGTAGCACTATACAAGCGTGGTTCTTATAGCCCTTTTGATATAGATGAGCAGTAAAGGAGAAGTTAATTAACAAAACAAAGGAGTAGTAATGAGAATCAGAATAGCAGAGCAGGGCGGAGTATTCAAGGAAATCGAAGTTGGCAATGATGCAACAGTAGGCCAGTGCCTTAACGAAGCGGGCGTCAACACGGGTCGTGAGAAAGAGATTCGTCTGAACACGGAGCCAGCAACAAGCGACACAATAGTGGAAGATGGCGACATCATCCACGTTACCCCGAACATCGAGGGTGGCTGCTAACAACCAACTACGCAGGGGCGGACTCGCACTCCGTCTCTGCGTCACCTTAAACGAGGGAACCATTATGTTAATATGTAAAGCAGATGTTCTGGCGCAGTACAATGCGGATATCAGCGTAATAGTGATACCCAAAAAATGGTGGTCGCCTAAAGAATGGAAACAGGCACACCAAATCAAAAAAGATATGTGTACCATCGTAATTTACTAAGGAGGAATGGTTATGGCAACAATGTCAACAACAAGTGCAAGCGGGGCGTGGGACCCAGAAGCACCTATTCAAAGAGCACCACGACCAGGCGATGAAAGAGAACTAGCCCGCGCGAGTGTATGCGAGGGTATGATACTACAAATACCATTAGCAATAGAAGTATCGGCTAATGCTGATAAAGATACACCCATTGAACCACCGAAAACAATGCAGGTGCAAATTGTCAACCCCCGTCCAGAGCATCTAGGGGAATTGCGAATTGCAGTTACCGATGGCGAGACAACATTGTATATTACAATATGCTCTCGCGCTCGGCTCTCAATGCCAACTGACAGCACACTTGCGGTACTCGCAAAACATGCCTTTAGGTTACAGAAAAATCTAACCTTCTTCGGAATAGAAGATATAAGTGCGATAACGGAGAGTGATTTAAGAGACGATACAATACATCTGATACCAAACTACACGGAGTCAGGTGGGTCACTATCAACAAGCAGAAGGATGGATATCGGATCTGAATCCATAAACTTTAATAGCCTTGAAACAGAAACAGGAGTTATGGTGCGGATGCAATGTCCGCCCAAAAGTACAGAAGGCATGGGATATACTATCAAAGATAGCAAAAACTTAGCCATAGCATATATGTCCAAACAACTTGGAGCATTAATGCTGTTATGGAGTGGTGTTTCAAACTCTGATGTACCAAGCAAGTATATCGCCTTGTATTTTGATTATATCCTATCATTTTACAATAGCGATTTTGATAAAATGAAAGAAGAGGCACGAACATTCATAAAGCAACTTCGGGAGGAACGAAAGCACAGGGAATATCTAGAATTCCTAGACAATATGTTTTCAGTAACCATAGAGAATACTCATAAGGCGATAGATAAACTTAGGCGTGATGTTGATTCCCACATGAGAGGGCTATTGAAGCAGGGACAAGAATTAGAAAAAGAAAGAAAGTTCCTTAATGCCACAGAAAACAGAATGGATAACAAGGAGCTTAGAGACCAACTCGAAAAAGATTACACCTTACTACAAAACATGGAGAAAGCGAATAAATATACACAGTTTAGGTTCAGCGAACAATGCATTATCGGTGTCACATCGCCAATATTACTCTTTGGTAAATATGACATTGGTCACTTCGAGGTAAAGTTATATTTAGATGGGCGTATCAAATGCATCAATCTAAAAGGAGCTGTCGGGTCACACAACGACTACGACCACCCGCATGTCAGCACTGGCAATCCATGCTGGGGTAATCTCGACCAGTCGGTACTCTCGTTTATGCGACAGCAACAATATGGTTTGGTGTTTGACACAATGTACCAATTCCTATGTCACTACAACGATGGGCATGGCAGGGGAGCGCATCACGCACCATACATCAGCTTACAAGATGGCTGGCCGCATCTTACAGAGCAGGGTCTATCGATATGTAGAAGATGTCATAGGATTAGGGAACTATGCTCTTGTAGAACAGTTACGAGGACAGTTGCGGGGAGTGAGGCTGCAACATGCCATGTATGTTCAGAAACACTGGATAACTGTGGTTGCGACAGATGTCCAGCCGAAAACCCGCCGAATAATGTACTTGGAGAAGATGTGTCGTGTGATGAGTGCGAATATCTGGACGAGGATGGCGAGTGCTCCCACCGCGATAGATAATACAACACAAAAACAAAAGGAGAATACAATGGCACAGTTTAGTGGAGCAAGAAAAAGAAGAAAAAAGAATCGGGGTAGTGTACATGGTGCTGTACAGCAAGTAGGACTTGCCCCGGAAGTCAAACCCGCATTTGGTATGCCCTTTCAATCGTCACCGTTATGTTCCAAAGATGCAATAAGCTTTCCAGGATTTGACTACCGTGTCGATACTGGGAATGAACCAGAAGTCAAGATAAGCTGTCGTGTGGTAATGTCGAGTCACATTTACCACAAACTCTTTATGTATATAAAAAATACAAGAGAGGAAATCAGTGGGCTTGGCTTAGTCGAGTACGAAGGTGATATCATCCGTATTACCGATATATTTATCGTAAAGCAAGAAAATACGGCTGGCTCAACAAAGCTGGACAATGACGACCTCGCAAAACTCACCATGGGTCTCATCAAGCAATATGATGAAGGTGACAAAAGCAAAAACCCAAGCAATATGAAACTATGGTGGCACTCTCATGCATCAATGGGCACGCATTGGTCAACCACAGATGATACAACCTGTGACGAATACAATAACGATACATGGCTACTCTCAATCGTGGCTAATCACGATAGGGACTTATTGTGTAGGCTTGATGTCTATTCACCTGCACGTCTAACATGCAATCACATACCCGTTGAGGTGATATCTGACGATAAAGAACTCACCGCTCTTGAAGACGAGTGCCGCAAGGAAATATCGGAGAAGTGTGCAAGAAAAACATATCCAGTAGCAAGAATGGCACAACCACAAACGCCGTACAATACGTACGGCAAATATGGGTATCCTTATGAGTATGAAGAAGTAGAAGTCGTACCAAAGAAACCCATTACAAAGCAAGAAGCATCAACCATCACTGACTGGCAAGAAGAATACTATAATCAACAGCCAGTAAGCTTCGTAGGGCTAACGGTGTATGACGAATATAAAATACAATGGAGATGGGACGCCCAGATGCAAGAATACCGACCATGGCAAGAAGAAAAATGCCTTGAGATAGAGGAGTATGGTTTTGCCGTAGAGTGTATAGTGCATGGCATCACAATTGAACCAAAGAACATCACATAAAAGGAGCAGACCATGTTATTAGAAAACACATTAACGCAGGAGACTGACCCGAAGTATGTACGACAGCGGGACATTATACCAGCAGAGATATTGAACACACCAATCAGTCTGATTGGGGTTGGTGCTGTTGGAGGCACGACAGCATTGTTCTTAGCGAAGACCGGGTTTCATAATATCCGTGTCTACGATAATGATACCGTTGAATTGCACAATCTTCCTAACTCAATCTACCGCATGCTTGACATTGGGAAACCAAAGGTGAGTGCGATTAGTGAAATCTTAAAAGAGTTCGACGGTGTTGAGATAGAGACTCATCCGACAATATGGGATAAAAAAGATATTGATGGGGTATATATTTGCTCGGTCGATAGTATGGAGACCAGACATCAGATATGGCGGTCGCTCTCGCATCATAGGTCACACGTACCGCTGTATATTGACGCAAGGATGGGTGCTGAGGTCATGCGTATCTATACTATCGACCCTCTCTCTCAAGAGCAGGCTGAACTGTACGAGAAAACATTATGCCCCCCAGAAGATGTGATGGTAGCACCATGCACCGCTAAAGCAACCATGTATTGTGCATCTATCATAGCCGGGCTAATCGTATCGCAATTAAAGAAAGCGTTATTGGAGCAAATCACGGGAAAACAAGAAAATAAAGCGCCTATCGCGTCGGAAATAGTCTATGATGTCGCCAGCGATGTGTTCTTTACAAGACAATAGGGGGAGGTTATGCAACTTACAATAGGTGCTTGGGTCAAATGTTCTATAGGAAATCGTGTTATCCCTATAGCCCGATTGCAACGTGAAAAAGGGGTTTGGTTCTTATGTCAAAACTTTAAGTCGGGTTCAGCACCAGACGATACATTTGGTTTCAAATGTGGATGGACTTTTACGCAACGAGGAGCTGAGGGGGAGTATAATTCCAATGTAGATTGGATAGAACCAATAGGACTACCTACAATTACACCAATAGTAAGCATACCAACGTAAAGGAGGTGAAATAAATGAAAAGATTCAATAATGTTGATGCGGAGAGCATCACCATGGAGCCGGTTACAAAGATACCCAATAGTTCGTGGGTACGTCGCAAGGGCGTGAGTAAGTACGACAAGATTGTCGGAGAACTCACTTCCATGCCAGTCAACGCGCCGGTACAAGTGAAGTGCCCTCACGTACAGATGGCCAGCCTGTATTCTTCTTTAGCGGAGCTTATGAAACTAAGGAAGATGAAGAACATCCGTCTCGTCACCAGAGGTCAGAAGCTCTACGCCGAAAGACTATTCTAATTTCCCTCGGCGGGAGCTGGGCACCTCTTAAAACTGCCCACTAACTAAAAAGGAGAAATACAATGTTTAAAAAGAGAATATCACTACCGCAGACCTGCAAGGAGGTGCAGTGTGAGCACTATAGGAAGATTTGCGGGGCATGTTCAGAGTGCCCTGAGTACTTAAAGAGCATTGAGGAACGTGACGCAAAGCGACAGGACGCACACAGAAAGGCGGCCAACAAATACTATCATAAAACCCAATCTGACAAATCTTGAAATTCGGCTTGACAAATCATCATTTATGTGATATACTATATCATATATAAAAACACACATCACAGAAGGATTGCCAATGCCCCTAATAGGTATCAAATGCCCCAGGCATGGGGAAGTAAAGTTTGAAGATGCACTGAACCACAAGAAATGCGACTGCTACCCAAGATTTTTCCTCGATACAATCATAGCAACTTCAAGAAAGGACTACCATAAAGGTAACATAATCACCGCAACAACTCTGCTTGGCTGTCTGCGAGAAACCTATCTCCTGCGTAAGTACCCCTACTATGCCCCTATCCAATCCTTGTATTATTCATGGCGAGGCACCTTAATACACAGCATCTTCGAGCGACCTCACCTCCCCGGGTGGGTTTCAGAGCAGACATTTTCCAAAACTATTACCCTCAAGAATAACGAAAAAATTGCAATTACGGGAAAACTTGATGGTTATGATAACCTCACACAAACCCTATGGGATTTAAAGACGATAGGCGACAAAGGTCTTATTTATGTTGTCAGAGACGGTGCGAAAGAGGAGCATAAACCACAGGTAAACATCTATCGCTGGCTCTCACCATACACGGTTAAGAGATTGCGTATTATGTACCTTACAATGATGTCCTTTGCTGAGACAGGCAAACTTAATGAGATTGTCCAATCATTGAAACGAGCACCCAATAAGTCGAAACAAGGCTTTGAGTATTTTATCGAACCTACTGACTACAATGCTGGTGGCTATGGGAACTATCGTGTATTCTATAACACCCCAGAGATAGAGATTTGGAGTGATGAACAAGTGATGGACTTCATCCTTCCGCGTGCTGAGATTATGTATAACTCCTTCACGAATAATCTCATGCCCCCCAAATGTGCTCCCGATATGCAAACTTGGAAATGCGATAAATACTGTCATGCCAAGGACTTCTGTAAAGCCTATGAAGAACTTGTAGAAAAGGAGAATAGCAATGCCGATAGAGGATCTGAGGAGTTACATAGAAAGCAGGACTGAGTATTTAGACGAGGTACAAGCGTTACTCAAGGAATCAATTCCCAAAGACCAAGCAGAGATAATCAAGCAACACTTACTGGATATACTAACCCATAGACCAACATTATCAACAATGCTGGCCAAGCTTGAGTGGTTCTTGGATAGAGCCCTCGCTGAGCATTTACCGATAAAGGATAAGGGTGAAACGGATCTAGACAGAAAGTTTAAATTGGATTCACAGGTTTCTGACTACCGATATTGGAGGAATCTTGTCGATGGATTACTGGAAACAACTGATAGACAGGCATCGGCAATGCAGTCATTATTGTCATTTGAGAAGAAACATCTAACCCAAATGGGCGACGTTGCATAGAGGAGGTGGAGTACGCAACTGCTGTCATGTTCGCCACATTATAGGAGCTATTCAATATGCGTGTAAGTGAACAAATTCCACTAGACAGACCTTTTTGTGAGTGTTCACCGGAGTTCCGTAAAGCTGTAAGAGATTATTTTTTCAACACATTACCTTCGATGGTGCAAGAGTTAGACGAATTGAGAAACTTAGGAGTTGAGGCATCGTTAGAAGCATTTGAAATGCTGGTTCAAGCTGGAGGTGTACGGTTTGTAGAGACAGTACCAGGACATTATGAAGTGATACTCTTTAATTTGTTCACCGGGGTATATGAGGAAATAACTACGCTCGTTAAAGATTTAGAGGAGGACAGTGCAGATGAAGATTGCGGATATTAAAAAATTGGACGTGGGTACTCAGGGATTCTCAGTAGAGGCGCAGGTGCTACGCGCTTTACCAGTACGCACTATCAGTGGACAGCATGGAACATTCCAAAGACAGAACATATTACTTGTGGATGGTGATGAAAAACTATTCTCCAGTATAGCGACTGATTTTGTAACCAACCAGGACACTGGAAAACCCATAGTAATGACGGGGTGTAAACTTTCCAGCTATACTGACAAGGACGGGGTATTACAGCTCAGTCTTGAAGCTACTGGTAAAGAGTGTGTTATTACGATGGCTAGGGACGCTAAGACGGAACCAGCAACACTACCATCAACCACTACACCCGCATCTACCACCACTCCAAAATCAAAGGAAACAGTAGCGCCCCCTAAAACATTTGACATGATGATTACTGAGGTTGTTGATGAAGTACAAGTGGTATTCAACAATCCTGCTATAAGTGAAATTGTCAAGTTGGGAGCTGAGAAGGGCTTCGCATCTGAGGATGTTCGCGCGTTCATCATCAGTAGGATGATTCAGAAAGAGAGAAAGTGGTAATGTACACCGAAGACAATGATAACGTAAACAGTGGGTATGTTATCATATGGCGCAAATTGTCAGAAAACCCAATAATTCGCGACCATAAATTGTTCGTAGTCCTTATCTGGTGCATACTTAAAGCATCTTTTAAGGATCATAAATGTAACAAAATAATGTTGAAACGTGGGCAATTCTTTACGGGACAACATGTTGCATCAAAAGAGTTAGGCATGAGTTCCAGTATGTTCCGTCGTAAGCTATTGGAACTAGTCAAGTTAGATGTGGTGACTACAAAAGTAGTTAATAGATTCACTCTTGTAACCGTATGCAAATACGATACTTACCAAAATGTTAAAGATGCAGAACTGGTTAAAAGTATGGAGCACAACTACAGCAGAAGGAATGGTAGAAGGACTACTACTACCGTAGTAGAAAAACGTGAGAGCAAGGCACCCACGCCCAACTTGGTGAAATACTTCTATGCTGAGTACCTGAAGACGTTCGGCAAGCAGTATGTGCCTAACTGGGCGAAGGACGGTGCGTGTATGAAGCGTTTAATCGATAGTGGGCTGACCCACGCTGACATTATCGTGGCTATAGACCGCTACTTGCGTGATACAGACTACTGGATAACAGACCATGGACACACTATAGGCATCTTTGCATCCAGTGATAAGATAAACCAGTATGTTGTACGTCTTCAGCCTGAGCCCTTATCTACTTATGAGCGCCCAGAAGACCGGAAACATGGTGAGTTGCCTCAGTTTACTTTGGATAGGTTGAAGAAGATAGATGAAGCCAATGAGAAGCGTAGACAAGAACAGGCTTGAACGTAGCAAAGTAATAACCACACAAACAATAGAGCTTTGTGCGTATCTCACCTCTTATTATTGGCGAGATAAAGCAATCTCTAAGCTGGCGAATGAAATATATAGGGACACTCTGACAATGTATCAAGATGAGGCGCATAGACTATCACCTCATATGCAGTCAGAGAGTTTGCACTGGAAACAACGGGGGCGATATAATGCACCGAAACAAAATAGAGATAGTACACCTATCGGAAATCTTCGATGGCGTGAAACAAGACTTAAAAGACAGGACTTCTAGCCCAAAACTACCAACTGGACTAGAGGGGTTAGACAAGATAATCTGGGGGTTGCACAAAAAAGAACTCATGACAATCGGAGCAAGGCCATCGGAAGGCAAGACAGCACTTGCTGGGCAGATTGCATTTAACCTTGCAGACAACGGGCATAACGTATTATTTATCTCATTAGAAATGTCAAAGGAACAAATTGTTGAACGGTTATTCTGTCTGACGTGTAAGATACACAATGCAGAGCTACGAGAAGGGCGCATGTCGGACTATACCAAGTCCCGCATCGAAACCTTTGAGAAGCTGATAGAGCACCTACCGATGCTCATTGTAGATAACTGTGGGTACACGTTTGAGGACGTAGAGAAGCTGGTTGCTCATATGAACCCACGACCAGACGTAGTGATATTAGACTATATACAGTTAGTATCGTATGGTGGTTACAGCAGTCAGTACCACGCCATAACTGAGTATTTCAGAAAGCTGAAAGAGTTGGCAAAGAAGTATAACTGCGCAATGGTCGTATTGTCGCAAATAAGACGCATGGACGAAAGACGGCAGAATAGACGCCCGACTATGGATGAACTGAAGGGAAGTGGCTCACTTGAAGAACATAGTGATACCATCGCCCTCTTGTACTGGATAAGCCACAACGAACCAAGTTACCTAGATAGATGTGAGTTTGAGGTACACGTTGCTAAACAACGTCACGGTACGCTCGGCATGGTAACGTTTAACTTTCAACCACACTTCTTTGCATTTGAAAACAGGGAGAATACAGCATGTCCAATATAGATTTTGATAGTAGTGCATTGCCTATACACGTTAAAACAATCCTAGAGAACATACTTAATGCTAAAGGTGAGGCATATATCGTTGGTGGTTGTGTGAGAGACGCCATACTGATGAAAGTACCGCATGACTATGATGTCGCCACCAATCTCATGCTTGACGATGTGGTGAAACTCTTTCCAGGAGCTAAGGTTGTTGGTAAGCAATTTGGGGTAGCGAAAGTATCGGGCGTAGACATCGCGACTTTTAGGATTGACGGAAACTATACAGATGGGCGACACCCAGATAAAGTCATGTTTGTCAAAGACATAGTGCAAGACCTATCACGTAGAGACTTCACCATCAATGCCATAGCGTTTGATGGGGAGCGTTACGTAGACCCGTTCAATGGGGTAGACGCCATAAGACGTGGGGTAATACAGACTGTCAATTCTGCTCATGTGCGCTTTAAGGAAGATGCACTGCGTATGTTGCGCGCGTTCCGCTTTTCTTCGATACTGGGATTCAACATAGCGAATAGCACGTATAAGGCAGTGCGTGAGCATAAAGAAGGCATACGCAACGTATCTAAGGAACGCATTAAGGAGGAAATGCTCAAGCTACTATCAGGAAAGAATGTCTTGGGAGCATTATTCTCGCTCTCTGCTTGTGGGTTGCTCTTTGAGATATTCCCCGACTTGTCAGTATGCAAGGGGTATGCTCAAAATAAGTATCACAAGTACGATGTCCTGGAGCATATCTTCCGTTCAGTAGATGCCGTACCCCATACGAAACCTTTGCTACGCATGGCGGCGCTTCTGCATGACGTTGGTAAGCCCGCGTCATGTAAGAATTATGGTAAGCCAGATGCATCATTTCATAATCACGAGTTTATTGGTGCTGATATGGCTGATACTATTCTCAAGGAATATCGTTTCAGCAATAGCGAGGTAGAATATATAACGACCATGATACGTGGCCATATGTTTGGCTATAGACAAGAAATGAAAGACAGCGCCATTAGAAGGCTTCTGAGACGTGTGGGTAAGCACCGTATTCCAGATTTGATGCTCTTGAAGTATGCTGATAGAGTAGGGAATGGCTTGAAGGGATTTTCTCCGTTCACATGGGATACAGAACTCAAGAAGCGGGTTGATAAGATTGAGGAGCAGAAACACGCACTGAAAATCACTGACTTGGCGATTGATGGTGATGTCTTGTTTGACATGAATGTAGAGCGAGGGCCCATCATGGGCAAACTACTACGCACCTGTCTTGACTATGTGCTTGAGTTCCCAGAGAAGAACAACTATGATGACCTGACAATCTTAGTAAAGCAAATAATCGAAAGCTGGAACAAAGATTCTATGGGTGAGCTGAAAGAGAAGAAGGTATGAGTAAACTATCAGACCGGTTGGAGAAGATAATTGTATATAATCGTAAGCAACCGAAGGAGCTTGCCCTAGCCATAGCGAAATACATTCTTGATTGTAAGCCGAAATACTATAATGAGGGAACGAAAGAATGGCACGATAACCTGGAGCGTGGAAAATGAGAGATAACT
>Ga0307928_10000718_pt1 | contig 25022 bp, 37 predicted proteins | sample AceLakmetagen232_FD_201815 | JGI IMG/M metagenome (GOLD analysis project Ga0307928, IMG submission 201815) | Saline water microbial communities from Ace Lake, Antarctica - #232 | ecosystem: Environmental > Aquatic > Non-marine Saline and Alkaline > Saline | place: Antarctica: Ace Lake... | reverse complement strand
AAATACCCTAAAGAGAATTTAGATTTTGAGAGAAATATTTTAAAATACGGAAATGGTGGCAGAAATTCTTTAAGGGCAGACATTATAGTATATAATAAACCCAAAATTAAATTAAACAAAAAAGATTTAATAAATGAGGTCTTATTAGTCTGTGAAATAAAAAGAAGTTCAGAAGATAAAATTTCAGCAATTAATAACCAATTAAGTCCTGCTATGAATCATACTCCCAGTTCAAAATTTGGTATATATTGGGATAATGAAATTCAATTATTATTAAAAAAAGGAGATAGTTTTGAATACGATATATTAAAATTACCATTTTTTGGTTCAAATTGGGAAGATATATTAATTTCTTATGAGAATTTAAAAGAAATAAAAAACTCAAAAAATATTCTTAAAGATTTAGAACAAATTATGCATAATTTAGGTGGGACAAATAAAGGTTTTAGATACAAAGAATTTTTTAAAATATTTTTAACTAAATATTACGATGAATCTAAAAATAAATATTCTAAGTTTATGGAATTTCAAATTTTAAAAAAAGAAAGTAAGAAAGAAGTTTTCAATAAAATAAATAAATTATATAAAGATGCTAATATGTATTATTCAAATAATACTCCAATTGAATTAGAAGATGATTTAAAAGTCAATGAAGATTCACTGATAGGGATAATAAAATATTTACAAAAATTTAGTTTTAATAAAACAGATTTATTTTTATTACAAGATTTTTTTATGTATTTTGCTCCAGAATTTCTTAAAAAAGAATTAGACCAATATTATACTCCTCAAGCAATAGTTGATTTTATGACTTCAATTATTAAAATAGATAATACTACAACCATTATTGATAGTTCAGGAGGTTCGGCTGATTTTTTAACTGGAACTATTAAAAAAGGTTTAAAAAATAATTTAGAGAATATTAAAACAAATATTCACTATTGGGATATTAGTCCTGATGCAGGAAATGTTGCATCATTAAATATGATTTTAAATGGAGATGGTAGAACTAATATTGAAGTTTTAGATAGTATTGAGAATTATAAAAAATTAAATGCTCATTTTGATTTTTGTATAACTAATCCACCATTCGGACAAAAAACTAAATGGACAAAAAATATTGAATTAATGAAAGAGTATGATTTTGGTCATAAATGGACAGATGATATAAAAACAGAAGAATTAATACGACAAGAATTAGGAATTTTATTTATTGAGAGAAATCTAAAATTATTAAAACCTGGAGGAATTTTGGAAATTGTTTTACCAAATGGATACTCAACTAATGTTTCCACAAGTTATATTAGAAAATATTTATTGGATAATTATAGGATTGTTGGGACTATTTCTTTACCTTTAAATATATTTAAAAAATCAGGAGCAAATGGTTTTTGTACAATATTAATTATTAAGAATGAAAAAATTACCAGTAATTATAAAATTTTTACAGGGATAACTGATAAATTGGGATTTGACCATCAATCAAAAAGAGCAAAAGACATTTATTTAAGAGATAAAAAAACAGGAGATTTGATTCTTGATGATGATAATAATCCAATCAAAGATAATGATTTAATATTGGTTGCTGAACAATTTAAAAAATTTATTAAAGACAATAACATATCAGGGTTTGAAACTTCAAATGAAGAAATAGAATATAGTTATACTACAAGGGAGAAACTTCAATCTGATGAGAATTTAATATTATGTGCAAAAAGACACGATATGACTTATTTAAATAATATAAGTAAAATTAAAAAAAATAGTTATACTACTCTTAAAAAATTAAATGCAATAGTTACAAATAAAGTCAGTTTAAATAAGAATTTAGAAGAAGAATATATATATTTAGATACTGGAGAATTATTTTCTGGAAATTATAAACGAACTAATAAATTGATGGGATGGGAATTACCAGGTAGAGCAAAACAGAAACTAAAAAAATATGACATTTTATTTTCAAAAATAGATGGTAGTTTTAATAAATTCTGTATGATTTTAGAAGATAATGATTCTTTAGTTGGAACAAATGGAGTTTGGAAAATCTCAATTCTTGATGAAACTGAAAGATTAAATTTTTACTATTTTTTACATTCAAATAACTATTTAGAACAAATGCACCATCTTTCAACAGGTTCTATATTGGCAGATGTAAAAGAAGACGATTTATTAACTAACTTAATAATTCCTAATGACAATAAAATAAATAATGCAAAAAAAATGAAAAAGTTAATCGAAGTCCAAGAAGAATTAATAAATAATGGTTAATAATATTAACAAGAGTATTTAAATATTAAGAAATACCATTATTTAAGAGATTTTCTTTATTTTCATTCGTGGTTGTTTGTTTTTAAAGGAAATCTCCTTTTATTTTAATTACAAACTTAATTTCTCAATCAATACTTTAATTAGTTTAGAATTATAATAGTTATATATATCTTCAATATCAAGAATAGTTATCTTACCAAAAGTTCTCATTGAATCATCAATTTCTAAAAGTTTATTATATTGGTAATCTTCCATCACATAAATTCTATCTGCCCAATCAAACCATTTCTTAGGATTTTCTTCTACAAAAATACCTATGTGATGTACTTTATCATTAGAATGTTTTTGTTTCCATAGTTCAGCACTTGTTCTTGACCTATGTTTTCCTTGATTACAAACAAACAAAATTTTCATACTTAGATTTAAATTACAAAATTAATAAATGTTTGGATTTTTAGACTTATCGGACAACTTAGTTAGTTTTCGGACAGAAAGCACTTGTCGGACAAAGCCGTTTGTACAGATATGTTTATAAATACAAAACTTTAAAATTAATATTAAGGAGTTGCTGCCTTATGTTTTTTGGTGGAGGCTGTAACTCTCCGCCTATCTTGTTACAGAAGAATGGTAAAAATAAATAAAAATAATAATTCTAAAAATTGCAGAAAAAATGTTGTTTTATACACCTACCCGTTGATTTCTAGTTCAAACCAAAAATGGATTGAGTTCAGTTCTATTCAATTTGACATATTAAAATTAGTTGAACAAAAAGCTTCTGTTTATACTATAAGCAACGATGTCGGCAAGGAGGCGTCAACTGTCAGATATCATTTAAAGAAGTTGAATGCATTAAATTTAGTTTATAGGGATTGCAAATTTGGACGTTGGATGATTTCTGATTCGGGAAAACAGGTGATCAAGGATTCAAAAAGGCGCAAGATTATCAAGAAAAATAGGGTTGTCAAAAAAGGTTGTCACAGTAAAGAAAGACAACCAAATAATAAGTCGTTAACACCGAGAGAGTCTCTGGTTTATTCGATGCATGTAGAAGAACGCAAACCCCAAAATTTGATAAGTGTGGAGCTTGGTTGTACAAAACAGAATGTTTCAAGAATCTTTAATAAAGCCAAAAATAAGCTCGTGATTATGGGGGGAGATAAGAAGGAGGTTGTCAGGAGGGTGAGTGGACAACCTCTCTCCCCCCTAAGATACCGATGTCATAACTTCAGGTGGCGCATCCAAATATTGAAAAAACTTGATAATTTTTCTGGTGTGTTGAATGATGAAATAAACAATAATACAATTAAAGTATGGGAGGATTCGATAGAAATCTATTCTAGCCTCGATTTCTTCTCAAACTCGAAGGAGGATGCTTTTTTCGACGGTTTGAAATATTTTTGTAGTTTGTTTATGCAATTAGAAAAATTATATGGATGTGTTCTGAATATTTCAGGAATTAATAACAAAAAACTAGTCAAATGTGATTTAGCCGAGACAGGGAACGAGATGGCCACAACTTGTATCAAGGAAGGGAATAAGGTTATATTTAGAGACTCTAAGGGCGTTGCATGGGCTACAATTGACAATTCATTTAATTTCTTTGAGTTTGAGGTCATCGCTGCAGGATCATTATTACCAGATATGGAGGTCGTGCAAAAGCATTTGAATGACTGGCGACAAAACCCAAACTGTCCAACTCTTTCGGAGTTATCTGTATTGCATGATGAGGTTATGTTAATGTTTAAGGCTCAATTGAAAGTAAATTCACAATTCCAAGAGCAGCTCAGCTCTTTTAAAAAATAAATATTTATTCTTCTTCAAATTTAGACCACGGTTAAAAACCCAGTCTCCATTTATTACTTATTCTTTCAAATTAGTTGTACTTATGGTTTGCTAATAGTTAACTTTATAAACAAGGTGCTCTTAAAGTATTCTATCATGGGAAAAGTTCGAGTGATAAAAGATAAAAAGACAGGCCAGATAAAATATGAGACTATATTGCCTAAGCCAAACATGGAGGACTTAGCTGTCCAGAGTGGTGACGAGCTAATATTAAAGAGTGTCGTCGGGAATGAAATCACCTTTAAGCTAAGGCGTCACAGTTTAAGATGAAAGTTTGTTTATATGCCAGGGTCTCGACTAAACACCAGGACGTAGAACAACAAATGGAACAGCTCAGAAAGTGGGCTGTTAAAAACGATTGCCGAATCGTGCACGAGATATGGGACGAGGAATCGGCTGCAATCGATTTGAGATTTAGACAGCAATTCAAAAACATATTAAAGAACCCCATCGGCGAGGCTTTGGTGATATTTAATCTTGATAGGCTCACCCGCAACTGGTATGACGAGAACGAGCTTGAGAAATATTTTATTGAGAATTGGAATAATTTCAAATTGATTTCTATGCATGACGAGATAAATTTAAACAACGCCTCTGGCCGTGCCATGTTCCGCATGAAAATGGTTATGAATTGTTTCATGCCTGAGGACATGAAAGAAAAACAAATCATAGGCATCGATAGAGCGAAAGCCCAGGGAAAATATAAGGGCCGAAAAAAAGGGGCTCTCGGAAAGAACAAGCCATCTTCTGCAGGGTTGCAGTTCACGAGTCCTTACGGTGGTTAAACAATGAACCTTGCCGAAATAATACAACTCTTTCAGAAGCACGACAAGCGTGACGTCACTCCGTTATGCCTATCGTACATCCACTACTTAAATAGATATATGCGTCTAGGCTATGGATTAAAGAGCGAATCTATGGCTGTGTACTCTATGAATAAAGCTCTAAATTATAAAGCATTGACAAACAGCAAATGACAAATGGGAACAGCCAGAAATTTCACCCGACGCGGTAAGCGTGGAAAGTTCATGCTTGGGATTACTCTTTATTTCAAATCTCCATCTATCAACGGATTAAGAATGTATCACTATAAACGATACGGCAAGTCGAGCAGTACTATCCAAATAACTAAACAGAAATATGACAAAGCAAACAATCGAAAGAATAAAAGTTACAGCAAATGAATCAAGCTCTGAATTCAAACTAAGAAGAAAAGAGGCATTATGGATTCTATTAAGAAGAATTACGTTCGGATTAATGGGTCTTATGTGTTGGACAGGGTCAATGATAATAATGTTCGTCATTGCAATAGATCCAAATAAAGGAATGATATTGTTCCAAGAGGTAAACACTAAACTATACCAACTATACGCAATACGCGTTTCGATTAGTATATTTATTTTCTTAATAGATTATGTATTTAAAAATAAAAATAACCGTGTCGATGAAATCATAATTAAAAATCCACGTAATAACAAATAGAAATAATAATATAGTGGAGACCCAGAAGAAAATTAATAAAAATATTCTTTTCAAAAGCTTTTTAATTAAACTTATTATGATTTTACCCAAGGTTTTGCTCAAGTTCTTCGCAATTTTTCCAAATATTTTATTTTTTTTTCTGATTTTCTCCACCCCATTAAAAGATTAGTAAATCATGTGGTTCATCAAACAACATTAATCTTCTTATAGTCACGCACCCACCCCCGAAATGTGCTATATGGTACGCATATCTTTTCTGCAATTTGTTCCTGCGTCATATCTGCCTGCATCCATAGCCCATATCCAGCTATTTTGTTTTGCTTCCACATTATATCCTCGACAGAGCTATCTCTGGTCTCTTCAAGTTTCTTCGCATCATACTCCTCCCTATCATAAAATATTTCTGAATAGTCTGGAAATTTGCCTCTACAGTCTGGAAGTATCTGTCTGATCTCTGGAGAGCTCCAGTTCTTACCATAATACTTAAATCCGTCATATATAAATTTAATTTTCCTCTTATCTGTGTATACCTCGAAATACCCACGCTTTGTCCCAAATCTCATTATCCTGATTAATACATGAGCCATTCTCACCAGTTTCGGATGAAACTCGACAACCTCGTCCACTAGAAGATAAGATGTATGTAGTTGGAATCTGCCAGTGACAATTGTCTTCTTCAATTTCTCACCCTTGTTCGAATTATTAAGCTTCCCGATCCCATCGATTGACTCATCCCAAAGAATGGGCAATTTTTTCATAGTCTCTTTATGATATAATTCCCTGAACGCGTCTGTCGTCCATACCATGTTTTTCAATGTAAATTTAGATTCGGCAATCGTCGCATTAACTCCACACATGCCACTGGCAAGGCTTGTTTTCCCTGAGCCTACTCCTCCCACGATTAGCGCCAGGGAGTGGTCTTTGTTCTTCCTCCTAGTCGCATTTGCCAATTCTATCCCGACCAGATACCCGTGCATATAAATATTTCTTAAATTACCTTTCTTATTCCTGACCCTAACTAGCAGCATCTGGTTTTTATTGTCAATCTTACTAGTCTCTTTGTGTATTTGTTTTGAAATCCTTGCTTTTGCCACTTTCACTACTCTCTCTTCTCAATTTCTTCATCAATTATCTTTTCGATATATCTTATTGTATGTTTCAGGTGTGAATAAAACTGATACATCTCTCTGTGCGTGAAATTGTCAGCGTCTAATTTCCATGCTGTGGACGGCTCTTCTTTATCGTCGCATCTCCCGACTATTGTTTGAACGTGTAAATCTATTGGCATATTCATTCCTCGGGCAACATGAACGAATCAAAAAAAGCTTTCTTCATCTCTTTCAGTCCTGCGTGCTCTTCGTCCTTCCAGAAATTACTTATTAGGTCTTTCTCTTCATGAATAGTGGGCGATATTCCAATCTTTTCAAAAGCTGCAAAAACTATCGTACTTAATTTGTCAAGCTCCTCTCTTGCTTTATTATTTTGATTATTACTCCTTAGTAATTTAAGGATAACCTCTTTCGATTTTTCAATCTCATCCATATCTGCAACTTTAGATATCTGTGCTTTTGCTGATGATATTATTTTTATAATTGACTTAAACGCTGGTATTCCTGCCTTAGCATCAGTGTAAAAATCTGCATACTTCTCCTGATATTCCTTAAAGTATTGATAAATCGCTTCAAAAAACTCTTCCTGCTTTTTGAATTCCATCTTGGTCACAATATCGGGCGACGGTGCAGCTTGGATTTTCGCAGTCATTCGAGCACCACTTCACAAGTTGTTGTATTTATAAACGAATTATAATTAAATATAACATTAAAGGCATCATGTTCAGGGAGTACGACATCGTTCGAGCATTTGTCATCGACTTGCTGTCTGATTTCTTCTCTCGAAACATAGCTTGATGTCTCTACATTATACGAGATTACTATAACTAACAATAAAAACCAAATTATGACATTATATATTATCACTTTATCTCTATGCTCATCTAAAAACTTTTTAAATTTATTTATCTTAGGTTTTTTCGCCATAATGAATATCGTTTGTTTGTATTTATATAATTTTACGATGTTTTTCTTAAGAATTGTTTATATAGTGGCTTGTATATATAATTATTAACCCTTAACTGGACATATGAAAAATAAAATGGCAGACGTTATGAAAAACACTGTAGAAGCTTTAAAGCAACTTTCACCCTATACATTGGCAATCCTAGGAACTATTATGACAGCATTCGTTGTCACGATGATGTTCGGGCTTATTGATGATAGCGTGGTTCCTAATTTGGGACTAAATATCACCGCTAATGTAAGTGGTTATGCTGCATTTGATACCTCGGCAATCTTGAAAACAGGAGCTGATGGTGTTTATAATGTCGCAGCAATAGTGCTCGTGTCAACTGGACTAATGGCTTTAGCGACTGTGCTTGCAGCTTTCGGGATGAGAAAATTCGAGAGATTCAATGTCGGTGCTGATAAATTAGGAGATTTAATGAAACAAATCGGAGTTGTTATCGGAATCTACGCTGTTGTAGTCTTCGGACTTGCAGTCTTTAGGATTATCCTCGGATATCTATCAGAAAAGATTGTTAACAGCATTGGTATTGATTCGGCAATCTGGATTACATACTTGGAGTCACTGGTGACTCTTGGGACTTCCGTGATTAGTGCAATTACACCATTACTAGACTTAGGTGTCGGTTTGGTTACATTGGGACTGGTTCTTTCTGCTTTCGGCTACAAGCTTGAATTTGGCGGAAAAACTTCCAAAAATTAGGATTAGTATTTGCAAAAATACTTTTTTTTTATTCATCCTTAATTCTAAAATTATATAAATACTAATGATTATATTTTCTTAATGGCAAATTATGACAAAATAAACAGCAGTATTAATTTTGAATCTACGATCCAGAATTATGAAAATTCTTTAAGGGGAATCTCTATCCAGAGAAAAGGAAATAAATTGATTATGGTTGACGCGTTCCCTGAATCAGCAGGGAGTTCTTTTATCTCAAAATGGATTGCCCAGCTGCGGACTATATTAATTGGGATTAATTCTTTATCGAAGCTCAGCGAACCTCAGTGTCGATACAGAGTTATAAATAACTCTCATGCCTATATTTTGGGGATGATAGTAGAGCCCACTGTCGAGGAATCTGACATGACTCAACTGGCCGAGGGTTTCAATAATATTTTAGTTGACTCTTATCTTGGTTTAAGAAACCAGGGCCACTTCTCGGAATTTATGCGAGACTTCAAGACAGACGAAATCTCCGACATCGAATCAACTGAAAGTTTACTAGACGACGATGAAACAAACTAGAAAATGGGAATAAGCAATTTATGGAAAAAAACAAAAGAAATCAAGGCCGAGGCGGATGCTGGAAAAACTCAAGAAAAAACCACTAAAAATATTGAAAAACAAAAAAAAGCATATGAAAACAAACGAGATAAGGAAATCTCAAAACTAAAACAGACCGAGGCCCACCAGTTAAACCTCAAGAACCGAGAATATAAAGCCTATGTCGTAATAAATTTAATCAATGGCGTACTTACTGAGGAAATCGCTGTTTTAGGTGCTGAGATTGGATATAAAAACGAACAACCAGTTTTGAGAGTGAAGGACAAAGACGAAAATATTCTTTTTGAAGAACCAAAGCCTGACGCAATTGACGAGTTTAATTATGTCGATAAGGACACAGTCGACGAAAAATTAAAAAATTGCAAAGACAATTTAAAATTAATCCAATCAGGCAAAAAGAAATCCATTGATGGAATGTATATGAGCGACTGGCTTGAACAATTCCGATATTGGAGCTCGCGAAAAGTTCACATAGACCTGGGCGAGAAGGGGTCATATATGAAAATCCGAAACGGTGCAGCTCACTATGAATTTGATTTAGTAGGTTATTTTAAAATTCCTCTTTTTAGGTACACATCAAAATCTATGATTAGCATCCCACCGTTAGGTAAAATAATTGCAGGCCAGGTTCTGATGAAGAAGATCAGCGACGAAATAAACACCCCAACAATAGACGCTCAGAAATTAATGAACACTATTTACGGAATGATTATAGGAGTAGCCTTGTTCGGTTCGTTGTTCTTAATGTATAAATCAGGCCAGACTGACGTATCTATGGCCGAGAATTTCAAAGCCGCGACTGAAAGTTTAGCATCTTTGATAAATCACTCTAATCAGCTCGACTCAATCCAGTCCAGCATTCAGAACGTGACTCAGAGCCTGGCCCAGAACGTAACCGACCCCGGGCCCGTCAAAGATTTAGGAAAGGTTTTAAATTAAAATGAGGTGGCGAATTGCACGGAGATTAATGGAAATGTTTTCTATCATGGTGTTTTGTGCAGTACTAATTTTTGTTTACTTCCATTACTTTTACGATTTCCCATATATTTCAATTCTCGGCCTCGGATTAGCCTGGGTGATTTACAAAATAGTAAAGTTTATAAGTATTAGAAATAAGAAATTATTTATAAAAAAATATTAAAATGGTTTGCGATGGAATAACTACTCTGGAATGCTCGGTCTTGCTAACTTCTCAACAGGATGTTAAGCTTATGTTTATACTCATCTACTATGCAGCTTTCATTTTCGTTTGGTATTTCTTCACTCAAAAAAGAATTGATAATATTAAGGTTCAATATTATGCCTGGCCTGTTCTAATATCTAAATGGAGCGGTTTTTTATATTTCTTGTTTACTCCTGTTCATATTCTATTGTTTCAGTCTAGCGTGTCTCAAGAATTGGCTCTTGGTTGGTTTGCTCTTTTTTATATCCCGACGGTCACTGTATCTTTATTGATGCCGTTGCTAATGATATTCGACAGGCTTTTTAGACTGTTCGGGTATAATAACACTTTCGACTTTGTTAAAAGATACAGGGAGAGATTAATTTAAAGCATGGCTTCGACTCGGAAAACTATCAAGGGCAAGTATAAGAAAAAGAATGCTTATGTATCAACTTGGCTCGTACGGTTGATTGATACATACGAAAAAGATATAAATAAAGAACTTTCTAATTATGGTAAGAAGAAATGTTCGAATGCAGTTGCTGGCGAAATCATGGCCCAGATAGTTATGAAAGAGCCCAACTTGCTAAAAAAACATAAATCTCTTATAAAAAAATACGCCAAAAAAAAATGAGCAAAGACATAAACTTTTATTCAATCCTTGCAAAAGTCCTACTAGTGTTTAATTTTCTTAGTTTATTTTTTACTTTTACGATGCTCTTGTTTTATGCTTTCCTTGAATACGTCGGTCTCGAATTTATTGTCATATCACAAAACCTTTTCGGGTCTGGCAATTACTGGTCAAATTCAGTGATCCGACTGTTCGAATTACTCCTTGAAATACCTGGCGGTTTAGACACTTTATTCATGGCGATTATAGTCTTGTCAATGATGAATATATTTTTGGTGGCTTACAAAACCCAAAAAGGCGGATGGCTCGGGTTCTTCTTTTTCGTGTCAATAGGATTGCCTACTTGGTTGTTCATTGCCTCGAAGATTGTCGACCTGAGAAACTCTTTATTGAGTTATCTAAATTCAACATTGATATTAAAGCCAGATACTACATTCTTTGACTACTTCACAATGTACAGTATCGAGATATCTGCATTTATTTTCATCACGGCTTTAATCGTTCATATGATAGACTGGGAAAACGTAAGAGAAAAAATAAGCAATGCTATCAGCAAAGAATCAACGCTCGACGATTCAATCAGCGAGAGGTTCGAACAATGAATAAAATATTAGTATTAGTGCTTTGTGTCCTGATGTTTGGCAATGTTTATTCTGTAGGAACACAGCCAACTGATTCTTGGACAGAGCAATATTTGGCAATGAACAACGATTGGCTTGACTCAACCCCGAACAGTAATAACGCAACCAACTCAGGAACAACAAGCACAACAGGAATTTTAAACGAAAGCTATAATTTTGACAACACGGGAACACCAAGTCAGACCGTTGATTCTGAATATCAAATCCCAAACAACGCCGACTTTACGATTAATCTATGGGTTAAGAATGATGGTAATAGTGGACAATGGAATGCAATAATCACAGACCAAACTACAAGCGGTATAAGCATAAGGTTTTATCAGGCAGGAACTAGAACGGATTTAAAGATAGATTGTGGAGGAACCAACACCCTCTCAGCATATTTGTATCCAGGAAGCTCAACTGGTGATGTTGATTTAGGAGATTTGACAGGGAAATGGAATATGACGACATTCGCTTATGATCATTCATTGAGTAAGGGTTATATTTATATTGACGGAGATTTAAAATATGAAGCAGACGGAACATGTGGCACTCACGACTCTAATATTATTTTAGGTTCTTATTTCGTAGCTAGTTCTAACGGTGTCAATGCTTTCACTGGTGATATGGACGAATACTCCATGTTTTCAGAAGTGTTGGTAACTGACAATGTTGATTTTTTGTATCAATTAGGATCACCCACAGTCGAACAGCAATACCCATTCGGAATAGTAACTCCAGTTATAACAAATAACATGACAGCATCTTATGACACGACAACAATTAATATAAAGTTAGAATCAGTAACAAATGTAAATATGTCTTATAATCTGGATAGCTCTTCGTATATCTCAATTTGTAACAATTGCAGCAGTTATGATTTAACACTCGATAGCTTGGCAGAGGGTTCTCATAACATAATATTCAACTCTACGAACTCAGGTGGAACCCAAACAGTCAGCGAAAATTTTGAAATCAATGCCATCCACGCCGTGACAATGTCAGAATCTAACGGGACACTTCACGGTTCCGTTCCATTCCAGTTGAACTTCTTAACAGACTTGGTTATAAATATGAACCTATCAATCAACGGCGGAGCTTATAGCAATATCTGCACGGACTCATTGAACTGTTCTTATGTCGTTGCTTCGGCCATACAAGAAATAAATAATATTACTATCAGAGCATACAGTGAAGCAAGTTTTGAAGATTCAAAGTTTTACTTTGATTATGATTCTATTTCTCCAACAATATCCATCATCGGAAACCTAACTCAAAAATATTTCGAAGTAGATTTTAGCACAATATTCAACATCTCGGATTTGAATCCTGACACTTGTATTTTAAATATAACTTACTTAGAGAACGTGACCAACGCCTCGGCCCAGGACAGAATTATCAACTGCGACGCGTCGACAACGTTTGTCGATGCTGGTTCTTACAACCTATTTTTAACTGCAACAGACTTAGTCGGAAACATTGCAACCCTGAACGTCAACGGAACTATAGAGCCTATAATCTCTTTAAATTTCTTTAATGATAATCTGGTCGCAATCACAAACTACTCGGTCAGAATATTCCACGCAAACGACGCCATCGAATCAAGAACAGGTCTTAACAACCCTCTCGAACTAAGTCCAGTGAACAGCGGAGTTTTAGACTTGGGTGTCCACACCATAGAATTTGATAAGACTGGATATCAATTGTTTAATGTAACGGTGAATATAACCGAAACGTCTGGCGGCGAAGAATTTAACTACACAATATTATTCACAAACATTAGAATAAACCTATTCGATGATAGCACCAAAGAGCCAATCACTAATAAATTATTTTTTATGCAGCTATCGGGCCCTACAGGATATTTTTTTGAATCAAATGGCACTTTGTTCGACTTGTCTACTTTTATCTTGTCAGGAAGCTATACTGGATTAATCTCATCAGAAGATTATGAGCGCAAGGAAATATTTTTCACTTACGACAATCAGGAGATAAAATCACTCGATGTTTATTTCATACCCCTAAACTTGACCAATCTCGGGTTCGTGACAGTTGTGGCATATCAGGCTGACAACACGCCAGCTAAATATATCTCAGCATACGCCAAACAATGGTTCGCTAGCGAGGGAATATTCAAAAAAGTCCAAGAAACCAAAACTGGCGGAGACGGTAAGGCAGAATTAAAGATAATATTAGAAGATTACATTTATCAATTTTGTATTTATACCGAAGATTTTGGCGAAACTTGCACTGGTGACGAAATAATTAAAACCACTGAGAACGGTCAAGAAATCCCAATCACAGAGGAGCGAAGGGTCGAGACTATAAACTCTTACTCTGAGTTGTTAGATTTTACTGAATCAATAGAGCTGCAAGTTTCAAACGTGACAGGATTTAGAAATTTATACGTTCAGTTTGATTGGGTTGACCTTTCTGGATTTGATTTAGAATTGTGTTATGTAATTCAAAAAGATTACCAATATACAACAGAGCTGGTTGACAGCGATTGCGTGGCTGGCAGTGCTGGTTTATTCCAGCAAATTTATTTACTTAATTCGACCTATTCTTATATAGTAGATATAACTGCAACAATTGACGGGATTGCGATGCCTATGCATCATAAAGTGTTTGAGTCAGGAACTCCGAGCGAGTCTGCTGTTGGAGTATTAAAAGAGAAAGGAATGTTAAGTCTGGCACTGGTTTTATATATTGTGGTCATCATGACAATCGTCGCTCTTCTTAAAAATCCGTTCCATGGTGTGGTTGTCGTATTCGTTGCAATAATAGGCATAAATACAATTTTCGCATCTTTTCTGCATCCTTATGCTTTGTCGTCATTGATGACATTTTGCGGTATGACAGCTTGGGGGTTGAGGGAATTAAAATGAAAAACATAACAAGCTTTCTAGTACTGTTTACATTAATCTTCTTAGCATCAACAGGAATAATTTTATTAATGTCCGACATCTCGGTAAAAAACCCTAATTTAAATAATAAATCTATAGTCATGATGCAAAACCTTGAGACTTATCAAGTTTTCGAAGAGGAGTTCAGGTTCAGCGAAAACCCAACAAATTATTCATTGACTGGTTATGAAACAGTAGCCCCTGAAGATAAGGACAACGCAGAGAGCAAGGGAATCTTAGACGTTTTTCTGTTCATGGGCGATGCTTTCTTGATTCTGCCATTGTTTATACATACAATGCTCCCGTGGTTGCCTTTGTATGCTTTCGCATGGCTTGAAGGAACTATACTCGCGGTTCTGGGTTTCTTTTTCACTATCGCGGTTTATAATGCTTGGAAAGCGAGGAAAACATAAAATGACATCAAACTCAACATACATTGATTTAAGCAAGTTAAGCACACCGCCAAACATATCAATCGATATAAGTACAGACTGGCGGGCAATAGAATCAGAAGTCCAAGGGATTTTTACTCAATTTAGTTGGCTTGAAGTAGCTCAAAGTTTTGGTGTTTTCGTTGTGTTTTATATTTTATTCAGTAATCAAAAAATATTAAACCTCACCAACTGGCAAATAATACTAGGCGCATCTTTTATGACTATTATATTCAATGTCGTGATGTTGTATGCAAAATATTTCACATCGTTCTATATGTTAGGTACATTTGTCATTGTTTGGTTGATTTCATTGATTGCTACTATCAGGGATGAATAAGTTTATAAAAAACAAAAATCACTAATTAAATTAGTGACAAATGGGAATCGAACAATTAAGAAAGGTCAAGGGGTTACAAAAACCCCAGCAGCAAAATTTCAAACAATTTGATCTGCAAAGGTTAAAAGATAGAGTTAAAACTAGGCAGGCTTTTCAGTCTGAAGCCGCAAGGCTAGACGCACTTATTCTAAATCGGAATTTATTAGGTTCTATTTCTAAATATCAGAATCAATTTAAAACGATTCCAGCAGAGATTAGGAAATTTATGAAGCTAAACCTAAACTCTGCAACAAACGAGCTGCAATCCAGAATAAACGCTACAATCAAGCTTGCAGCGAATGCTAAAGATAAGGAATTGCGTGCTGACAATAAAAACGACAAGCCGAACAAAAAAAAATTCCGAGCTGAAAGGAGGGGTTACCTTGAGGGACTTGCTAGATTAAAGAAAGGCGAATTTTTATCAATTGATGCTATTGACAATTATGCTGACAGTTTGGGAGATGCTGCACGGTCTAAGGAAAAGGCCAGGGCAAAATCAAAATCAATAAGTAGGCCATCTAAATCAATATTAATCAAAGACACAATAAAGCTCGGGGGTCGGGTAATTGTCGGGTTTACTGACAAGGTAACTGGAAAATTCACACCATCAGGAAAAGAGGACAATATGAAATTTTTTGATAAGGTCAAGGTTGCATTCGGTACTGAGCGAAAATCCGACATAATAGAAATATCCAAGAAGCCACTCGTCAAAAAACAGCTGGACATTATGAAGTCTGATATTAGCAAGTTTAATCAAGAGATCACAAAGCAAAGAATACAGCTTGCAAGAGATAAGAAAATATCTATTAGTAAATATAACAAATCTCTAAATCGTGCGATTGGCGGTTATGGTTTGAAATTCTTGCCTAAAACTTTTTCTGTTAAGGACAAAGAAAGCATATATCTGAAATTATCAACAACCACAACAAAGTCCCAGGCTGAACTGAACTCAAAACTAAAACAAATTTCCATTAATAAGCATTTAACCGCTCTGCAAAAAGAAGACAAGCGTCGAAGACTAATCGGTTTAAGCCCTGGATATTTAAAATGGACAACTATTAAACAATTAACAAACCCAACTACCCAGGAACTAAAGGAAATGATAAATGTAATCACTCCAAAGAATATTAAGCAGGACTCTCCGTTCAATGTAGTATCTAAGAATAAAAAATTTAATAGATGGATGGAGAAGCAGCGACAGGCCGCAATCAGTAAAGACGAGAACGCAAAAGCCGCACTGATAGGAATTGCATCACTTCCGACAAACTTCCTGGAAAGCTTTGGCGACGTGATAATCGGTCTGGCTAGCGTATTCTTAAACCCTATAGACACAGCTGTGAGCATTTCGCAATTAACAAAAAAGGATATTGACAGGGCCGCTGCTAATACTGGTGAGAGAATTGTTGCAGGAAAGCCTGGAGTTGTGACTGATATTATAACCGAGTTCGTGACCATGAAATACGGAACGGGAGTTCTTAAGAATTTTAAAATAATAAGAAAACTAAATCCAAAATTTGCAAAAATAATAAATGGAGAATTAATCTTGAGAAAAATTCCGACAGAAGTTTTTAAAGTTAGGGGAGCAACCAGATTGTTAAAAGCTAGAGTGAAAAAACCATCATTCAAACGACCATTATCATCAATAGCCGACTTTTTAAAAGGTCGAAAGCCTGGACAGTTTAAGAGATTCACGAAAGATCCAGGGCTGATATTGAAAACCCAAACAGTACAGACTGGCGGTCGGTCACTGTCTGCACAGGCAGAGCTTGCAGGCCAGGAAATAACTGCTGTAAATGCCGCAGCTGAACAATTAACAGGATGGCTCAAGCGAAAGAAATTAATAAGAAAACCAATTCCGGGCGAGGAGTTGTTCTCGGTTAGGATGAAATTATTATTAAAAAAATTCGACTCAGGTCAAAGTCTAACGCCCAAGGAATTCGCAGAAATAAATAAATTACTACAAAAAAAAGTAGCAGGTAATATCACATTACTAGAAAGGAGTTTATACGCAGACCCAGAGTCAGGATTCAGAGTCAGTAGGCTCGGTATTTCAAAATCAAGAACTGCAACTTTAAGGGATATAGTCAAAGGAAATTTTAAACTAATTAGCAGTAAGCCACAGGTATTGATTTTCGAAAACGCAAAGGTCGCAAAGTTCCCAACTAAATTAAAAGATGTCGAGATTAAATTAAGAGCTGGGCAGAAATTGACCACCAAGGAAACAAACAGACTCATTAAATGGCAGGTTGAGACTGGGTCTGGAAAATTCAAGCCAATCGGAAGCACTATTTTTAAAGGAGGAACCGAGCTCGAGGTCACTCTCGCCCCTGGAGAATATATAAAAAGAATAAAACGAGTAGGTTTTACTTTTATTAACGATGTCAAAATCAATTTTGTCACTGCCGAAATTTGGGCCCCCACAAAAAGCATTATGGAAAAGATAAAGGCCGCCAAACTCGGCAAATTAACTAATAAGCAATTGCTAAAATTAGAAAATGATTTATCAAAAAAACTGGGCAGAAAGATAAAAGTAGAGACTCCAAAATCAAAAAACTATAAACTAAGAAAGTTCAGGAGCGATGTCCCAGTTCTGAGAATTGACGGTAAGTATATCAGGGTTACAATGAGACGAGCAATCCCCAGAAAATCAGCCACTAGGAAAGCACCAACCAGGAGAGCGACGTCAAGAAAGCCGACCACTAGAAAGCCAACGACTAGGAGGCCAACTGCAAGGAAACCAGCCGCAAGAAAACCAGATACAAGAAAGCCAGCTGTCAGAACCCCAACGGCTAGAAAACCAACAGTTAGAAAACCAACAGTTAGAAAACCGGCTGTAAGAAAGCCAACTACAAGAAAGCCAACAACTAGGAAGCCAGAAGCTCGGCCCTTGTCTGTTAGAAAACCAACAGTTAGGGCACCCCGAGCAGTTGGTCGAAGTAAAAAACCAATCATTAGACTCCCTAACATTGGCGATAAGCTCCCCCGAGGCTCAAGGCTGACTTTTAATATTAGAGTTGCAGGAAAGTTGTTTAAGATAAAAAAACCTATTAACGAGGCTCTTAAAAGAGCCACAATCATCGTATTGAGAGACAGGAAGCTCAAAAAATTTGACGCTGTTGTCGCTGGAACAACTCGTAAAAAGGATATACTCAGACCGAAGGCAATAACTAAATTTAAGGGAACTGTCGGGAATAAAGTTTATAGTTATATTAAAAAATAACATAAATTATATAAATAATCAATATCTTAAGATTGTATGACCGAAAAAAAATATTTCAAAATTAAGGATTTGATTCCTATTCGGGAAATCAAAGAAGATATAAATTTATTTATGTTTAATTCTGCTCGCTTTTCAACTTCTGATATGGTGAGAAATAATAAATTAATAGAGGTTGTCGCAAATGTCGAGATTAAAATACCTGTTAATAATTAGTTTTGTTATATTGTTGGCCAGCGGTTGCTCAAGGAATACGGGTGTTGTAGTTAATGATGATATTGATGTAAACATACAAGACCAATCAACGACACCTTTTTCTATAAGAGCCAATCAAATACTAGATACTAATTTTGAGCTGTCGATTTCTCCTATAGTAAATAGTTATGATTTGACATTAGTTGATGCTAGTACTTTGATTGTTGGCGACAATATTGCGTTTTTAGAACAGAACGGAGCTCCCCAGTTGCTTTTTGGAAAGATATTAAATATTAATACGAACACTATCACATTAGACACACCAATCCCGTATAACTTCACTCCTTCAAGGGTTACAATATTCACATTTAATAATCAGATAAAACTTGATGGATCTGTAACACCAGAAGTTTTTTCAATAACAAATTTTTTTAATCAATCAATTGATATTACTAGAATAATATTTTCTTGTAGTGATTCAACAGTAATGGATAGCGCAAAATTTTGCGGTGGTAATGCATTAACCAGAGGTATCGTGTTCAGAAAAAAGTTATTGAATGGTAATTATATAAATTACTGGAACATAAAAACTAATGGAGATTGGCAAGGCATTGCATTCGATAAAGATTACGACTCAAAAGCGCCGGCTGGAGTTTATGGGTTTTCAGTAAGGCTTACTTATGGTGGACAATCAAAACACGGGGTAGTGATAAGACTAGAACCAGGGGAGTCTATCGAAGTATTAGATCAAGACGATTTGCGCGGCTTGCTTTCTGGTAGTATTATGATACAAGGACATTTTACCGATAATTAGAATGTCGGGAAATTTCAGCAAGAATATTAAATATAGAAAAAAGAATTTTAATATTTATCATCAAGTAAACCCTAGTCCTAATCAAGGCCATGCTTTGAAATCAAAAAAGAATAGGGCCTTGAAATTCTCTGATTTACCAATCGCTCAAAGGCGAAGTGATTTTTTAGAGAGCTTTTCTTTTATATTCAGATTCTAATTATTAAAACATTCAATCATTTATACTTACTTCTTGCCAATCAATGACAACCTTTATAAATAACGGATGTCTGTCATTAGTATTCAAATGGAGAATGTAAAAAATAAACAGTTGTCTCAGCGATATTCTGATTCTGCTGTCAAGGATATAAAGAAAAAAGCAAAGGCCCAACACTTAGACGTTGCAACATTTATAAGAAAATGTGTATTGGATGAGGTTAGTAAATAAAATGTCTGAATTCAAGTTCATAGACCACTCAAAAAAACAGAATTCCGATGCAGTATTTATCGAGATTGCATATCAGTTGAAAAGATTGGCTGATTTTGTTGAGGACGTTGAAAGTGATTAATTTGATAAAATACAATCTCTCAATATCAGACAAGAAATCTCTGCCAAATATCATAAAAGTATTTGTTAGCGATATTAAATCCGTCAATGATTCAAAACTAAAAACTACAAGAGGGTAAAACAACAGAAATGAAAGTTAATTTAATAAAGATAATCGAGAAGCTGTCTTTCGAATACAGAACAACAAGCGGTATTGAATTATGTATCAGTGTGAGATTGCTATTCGATGAGTTACAAAAGCTTGGTGTTAAGTGTGATATAAGGAAGCTTCAAAGTCACATTAGCCTAGTTCAAAACGCCAAGCTTAGAGGTGGGATTGTGAATCAAAAGCTGCCATTGTGTAGATTGTGCAATGATCCAATTGTAAACCCAAGATACCAAAAATTGGGACTTTGCCCTAATTGTGAAAACTAGTAGAAAAAATGATAGGAATTAAGATAAACCACGACCAGATTAATAAAATCATCGAAAGCAATGACTATGAGGAATTATTTAAGAAACTGGACAGGATTACAACTGGCGACACTCTAGTGATAATAGTAATGGATATAATCAAAGAAGAAACTAATCTCCCGGACGATGAATGCCTGCGTTTATTTGCTGCATACTCAAGGAGGAGGCACAAGTGAGCATAAACGAAGTTGATGAATTATTGCAGACCAGAGAAGACGAGCTCGTCGCTATGTTCGAAGAACAATTCCCAAACATGATTAAAAACAACCAGACTATTTATATCGAGCCATTAGCCAGACATAGTCCGAGCGTAATTAATAGATTGCAAGAACGCTGGAAGATGGAATTCGTTTATGACAGTGAATCAGGAGCAGATATTCATTACATGAAACCATTATATAAGAAAATGAACGAAAAAACAAAAAAACAAAAGGACTGGATTGAGAAGCTTATTAGGTATTATCGAAAAATTGGAGAGATAAATGATAATTCAATACTAAGCGTGATAATCTCAAAAACAGCACAAAGATACAACTATAATGTAGACGTAGCAACTCAGGTATGTTATGATATAATGTCCAACATGGATATTAAAAAAACAGGATTAAGCAAAAGGATTGACAGGATAATGAATAAGTTTAATTTTAATGAAAATCAGGCCACACTCTTGCACAAATTAGCAGCAGACAACGACTTGTATAGGAATGATGATTTCATTAAAGAAGTAAGGAAGGATAGTAGATTAATAATATTAGAAGAGTTCTTATTATCTATTGATATTAAATAGATAATGTAGGAATATTAGTAAATGTGTAATGATGACATCGCAGACCCTGCGACAATGACAAAAGTTTGGGAAGAAACAAATAAATCAAAAGAGTTTCTAAAACTTAAAAAAGAAACTAATAAGTAAAGAATGAATAAAGTATTAGAACAGAAGTTGATAGATGAAGCGATTAATAACGGTGATATGTTAGTTCAGTGTTGTGTTACTGGCATGGTTAAAGTTCCAGGCACTAACGGCAATCAAGATTATATTAAATATCAATTTAAAGCACCGTATGAGAACGTGTCGCATGGTTATTGCAAGACCGAGCATGATAAGATGATGAATGAGATAAGAATGATGCCAGATGTGAGATACAGAGGAAAATGAACAGAGAAGAAATTAAAAACCAATTATGGGAGTGTGTAACTCTATATAGTGGAACAATAGAAGATAGATACAAGTTCTTTGATTTATTAAAAGAATATAGAGAAGAGGATTTGTTAAAGATATCTATGTTAAAAATCAGGAAATCAAAATTAAAAGAATCAATATCAGAATTTGAAGAGTATGTAAATGATTATTTTGGTGGTGTAATTTCTGATGATGATTTTGATAAGAAATATAACAATGATAATAGTGATAACAGGATGTTAAATAAATTTAAAGAACTATTTGACAAGTGGACAGAATGAACTGCAAACAATTAATATTAAAAGAATTAGATTTATGGAGAGAAGAAATAACATCTAAAGGTTGTGAAAATAATGAAGAAACAGAAATTTTAAATTATGAATTAAAAGAAAAGCTAAAGCAGTTTAGTAATAAAATAAGACCTTAAAATGTACTAATATTTACAAACAAACAAAATGGAAACAATAATTAAAATTAAAATTAAAAAAACATCAGATTTAAAGCTAGTTGATATAGATACTAGAAAAGAATATAGTGAGGAGAAATGTAAACAATTTAATAAAGACTTGTATGAAAGAGTTATTGAGGCAATAAAAAAACATCTTGATTCCGATACTGTAGAGGACTTCGTTATGGATTATATTGATGAGTTGCATATGGAAGATTTTGAAAGTCTTGAAGATTATGGAATTGAAATTAAATTAGAGTAATGTAGGAATATTTAAAATGTTAGAAATACGCACATTATTAAAACAAAACACTCCGAATTACAGTGTAATTGATGGAACAGATGTTTGGATAAAAGAGGATATAAGAAAAGCTTTAGACGACATGTATAAATACATGGAAATAGCCTTGGATGAATTAGAGAATTTAAATAATAAGGACTTATTAACAATGAATAAAATCAGAGATAACCAAAAAAGATTAAAATCATCACTACAAAAATATGTTTTTGGAGAGTGGATTAAATAATTGTACAGTTATTTACAAACAAACAAATGGAAAAAACAAATAATATAGAAGAATTGTGTAATAGTTGTGAAAGTTGGGAGTGTCCAATATGTCACGCAATAATGCATAAAAAGTATAAAGCAGAACATATCTCCAAAGAAGTAAAAGATATACAAGAATCATTAAGAATTTTAAGTGAAATATAAGAAAATGAAAACATATATATTTGAAATACAAAACTGTATCAAAATTAAGATTACAGGAGAAAGTAAAGAAGATGCAAGAAGGGAACTTGTAGAAAACCCAGACTTATATCAAGCTGAGATGTGTGGTGGAAGTTGTTATATTAGCGATGGAGAAGAAGATAAATAACTGTAGGAACATTGTGGTAGAAAAAAATATGAAAAATAGAAATGATAATAACTAATAAAATATTGGAAAAAATTAAACTATATTTAAATATTAAAACAAGAACTAAAAGAAAAGAATTTGCTGATATATTTTGCTTAGGTTATGAATTAGGTAATGATGATGGATTTCATAATTATAAAAGCAAGGGATACTATAAGAACTTAACAGATAAAGATATATCTATACTAAAATGTAAATTTTGTAAAAGTTCTTTATATGATTCAATTGAAAAAAAATATATGTGCTGTTATAATTGTCAATTTAAGAAATTAGAAAAAGCATTAAAACTACCACCTAAAAGATTAAAAGTATGTAAAGGTGGATAAAATAACGTACAGTTATTTACAAACAAACAAATGGAAAAAACAAAAATATTAAGAAAAGAAGTTGAACCAGTAGAAGAGTCAGAAGAAGACGTTCCCGAAGAGTAAGTTTTATAAACAGGTGAAAATATGAAAAAATTAAAAATATTAAATCTTTATTCAGGGATTGGAGGAAATAGAAAGTATTGGGAAAATGTTGATGTTACAGCAATTGAATCAAATGAAAAAATTGCTAAAGTGTATCAAGATAATTTCCCAAATGATAAAGTAATAATTGGCGATGCTCACGAATATCTTTTAGAACATTTTGAGGAATTTGATTTTATATGGTCATCTCCTCCTTGCCAAAGTCATAGCAAGATGGTTAAGGCGACAAGACATAAAATAAGGAGATACCCTGATATGAAACTATATCAAGAAGTAATATTCTTGAAGCATTTTTTTAAAGGGATTTGGGTTGTTGAAAATGTAAAACCATATTATGAACCATTAATAAAGCCTCAATCAATTGGTAGACATTATTTCTGGAGTAATTTTGAGATAAAACATTTTGAAATTTCAAACATTAAAAACTTCATAAATAAATGCGATTCTAAGGGAGTAGAAGAACTTAAAAAGTGGCTTGGTATAAGTTATAAAGGAAATATTTATTATAATGGTAATCATTGCCCTGGACAAGTTTTAAGAAATGCAGTGCATCCAAAATTAGGATTACATATATTAAAATGTGGAACACAATAATTGTAGGTTAAAGTGGTAGAAATAATTACAACAATATTAATAATGGTATTTCCTTTAAGCACAGGAATAAGTATAATAATTGCAACAATATATTATAATAAAAATTATTATCTCAAAACTAAGATTGAATACTTAAAAGAGAAAAGAAAGCATAAAAACGTTAAGTTGCGCGGTTAAACAAACGCCCCATTATTTACCCAAGTACTTAATGGTATAAAACCAACAAAAAAAAAACGTTTCCTCACCTTTTTTACAATCAGGACAACTACATTCAGAACCGAAACCATTACTTTTAACTACATAATAAGTCTTAGTATCATTTTGACTTGGAACTAACCAAGTCTTATCACTCTCTTTAGTTATGTTAAATTCTTTAGCAATTGCTAATCCTCTTTCTTGTCTTAAGTTTTGTGGTTGTTTGTTTTGTGTCATTTTCTTATGTACTACTTAAGTATATATTGCTTTCTTTATAAACATTTGTATTATGTACTCAATAAGTATATAATTATGGATATATACTGAACTTTATCCATAAAGAAAAACATAGGTTTATAAGTGTATAAGTTCTAAATATATTATGGAGAAAAAATTTGGTACAAATATTGATATTAAGGGCAACAGATGTTCAAGGTGTGGTTATGAGTGGCGACCTTTAGATTTAAATAAAGTTCCTGAAACTTGCCCAAAATGTAAAAGTCCCTATTGGGAAAAACCATTACAAAGGAAAAGTACAAGTAAGGCAGTAAAGAAAATCAGAAAAGAGGAGAAGAAATAAAATGGTAAAAGGGATGAGTAAAACTTTAGCAGATTTTGAAATTTCTAATAAGAAGAATACTAAATATCTAAATTGCCCAGTTAGGGGAGAATTAAAGACTTTAGAGAAAGCAAAAGATTCTTTAACATTCACAGAAGAATTTCAAAGGATAGAATGTATTAAATTTTTATTATCTAAAAAATACCCTAAAGAGAATTTTGATTTTGAGAGAAATATTTTAAAATACGGAAATGGTGGCAGAAATTCTTTAAGGGCAGACATTATAGTATATAATAAACCCAAAATTAAATTAAACAAAAAAGATTTAATAAATGAGGTCTTATTA
>Ga0307928_10000716_pt1 | contig 25048 bp, 42 predicted proteins | sample AceLakmetagen232_FD_201815 | JGI IMG/M metagenome (GOLD analysis project Ga0307928, IMG submission 201815) | Saline water microbial communities from Ace Lake, Antarctica - #232 | ecosystem: Environmental > Aquatic > Non-marine Saline and Alkaline > Saline | place: Antarctica: Ace Lake... | reverse complement strand
TCGATGTTATACAAGGGGAAGCCACCGAGCCAGCAAGCCCTTACCAGCTACCCCATAAGTGGGCAAAATCGCCTCAGTTGGAGGCGTTTGGTTATCAACTAGCTGGTAGGGGAAATAGGTGGGGCATGAGGGTTACGACCTCATAGGTATATTGTGTGGCGAATAGCTAACACGCAAATAACCTAGCTGAATCAGGATAACCCGTAAGGGTCAGCCTAATGGAATAGCCCCCATCCTACCAGCTACTTGACAAAACCTTTTGTCTATGGTAAGATATAGATGAAAGGGGTGAAAGGTAAATGAGAACAGCAACAGAACGATTATTAGCAAAAGCCACATTTGACAATCTAGGGTGTTTAGTTTGGAATGGGGCTAAGCAAGATGGTTATGGCTTAATTTGGTATGAGGGAAAGCTAGTCCGTGCTCATAGGCTTGCTTGGTCGCTATCTTACGGAGATATATCTGTTGGGATGCAAGTTCTCCATGAGTGCGACAATAGAGCCTGTATCCGTTTAGACCATCTATTTCTAGGGACACAAAAAGACAATATACAAGACGCAATATCTAAAGGTCGCTATGATGCTGCTAAATATGGAAGAATGACAAATAAAGTGCGCAACGAGAAAGGACAATTTACAAAATCAGCTACCCAAAAGGTGACTTAGGGTGGGGAGAATGTGTAGTGGAAATAAACCCTGCACTAGCTGGTAGGGGAGAGCCTAGACGATGGTCTCTTAGGAGTAGATGCTCTGCGGAGTAATCCAAATTGGGCATAATGCTATCTACTAGGCTCGGCAATAGGTGGGGGTGAAAAGCCACCCTGTATATCACGGTATGCGGGAAGTCTGTTTTGCCTAGTAGCCCCCATCCTAGAGTAAAGGAGGAATGATGAATATACCTGAAATAGCCCAGATGATGGTTAGAGAATATGAGGATGCTTCAAGAGAATTCGGGGCGTTTCATAATGCCCATGAGGGTTGGGGAGTTCTTAGGGAGGAATACCTAGAGCTAGAAGACGAAATCCGCAAGAAGCACCACGATAAAACTAAAATGAGGCACGAAGCAATCCAAGTAGGTGCTATGGCGATGAGACTTATTTTTGATGTTTGTAATGCCCCAGATAATACTTGAGCGACTGTGGGGAGTTTTCGTTCATCTGATAGGAGTGTCCCCTGCTCTTATCGTGATAGTAGGGATACCCTGGTTGGTGGAAAGGAAACTGTGGGGGAAAAAGGAGAGACGATGAGTATAGCACAAGTAGACGCAGAATGGCTTAGTATGATACCGCAAACCGATTATAGAGTTTGGTTCGCTATTTGGATAAGCTAGTTTGAATGGCGAATTTTATAGACAGGAGATGTCAAGTAAGAATAAGTGAGGTGTGAAATGAATTTGTCGCTGACAGATGATGAAATAGACAATATTAAAGGTCTCAAGTATTCTCTCGATATGGGTGAGGGAGAATTATTTATGGTTGCACTTAAAGGAGTAGCCCAAGCCCAACTACAATCTATTCTAGCCAATATGAGAGTGGTTTAGAATGGGATTAGAGCAATTAGAAATGAATAGTGGGCTAAACAAGGTAGATTTTGCTATCGCTCTACTTAAGACGTGGGAGCCGCTTGAAGGATATTATCTTGCCTTTAGCGGTGGGAAGGATAGTGTAGCAATTTATGACCTTGTTGTTAAGGCTGGGGTAAAATTTGATGCTCATTACTGCGTTAGCCCGATAGACCCGCCACAGATATACAAGTTCATCAAAGAGTATTATCCCGATGTCACTTGGGATTATCATGCTAGAGGATTCTGGAAGATGGTTGATAAGAATGGATTCCCAACAAGGACAAACAGATGGTGTTGTCAGGTAATTAAAGAAAGTGGTGGTAAAGGCCGTGTTGTTGTGGTAGGCAATCGCCGAGCCGAGGGGAATATAAGACGCAATCAATGCTACTTGGAACATCACAGGAAGACTAAGCCAAGTTTAATTACTAAAAATGTGCGTGAGCCAATCTTAACGTATCTCCGCCCAATACTCAACTTTGATAATTATGATATTTGGCAATACATTAGAGAAAACGAATTGCCTTATTGTGAACTTTATGATTTGGGAGCAAGCCCGAAAGATATAGGGTATGGCAAGGGTCTATTTAAGCGACTTGGGTGTGTGCTATGTCCATTTTCAAACATAATTGGGTTAGAGGAAATGATGTTCCCGAAGATAGTTAACCTCTGGAAGTTAGCTGCTGAACGTATAGTGGAAAGGCTCAAATCACAAAATTACATTTCTAAACGAGGAAAGCCGATGAAGCATCATTTTAGAACAGGGAAGGAATTATATCAATGGGCAACAAAAAGATAAAGACACAAGACCTTACTGATTCTGAAGGGAGAATAGGTGCTGGAAGGAGAAGGGATGTTTAGATGTAAAAAGTGTAATAGTGTTTGTTTTTTTAGAATGAGTCTATTGGAGAAGAAAGAACTACTCCTTAAAAATTTATGTTTTAGATGTATCTTAAAGGAGCTTATACTAATCCGTGAAGAAAATAAGAAACACGAAGCATCCCACAAGGGTGAGCATCAATGAACTTTAAGGAAGTAGCTATAGAGTGCATAAAAACACCTAAGCTAGTTAAAGAGTTCAATCGCTTAACTGGAAGCAAGCTAGGAATTGATACCCGTGCTCCAATAGAAAAGATGATTGATAAAACAACTGGTTACAACCCTGAAACTGAAGATATGCGTAAGTTCATTGCTTTTGTATTTGACTGTATATGGATGCCACTTGTTAGTAATGAAGTAGAAAGTGAGTTATGAAAGATACCATAGAGATACTATATGACGGCTTCGTGGAGTACGAAAAGAGGATAAAAGGCTATCACAGTGTGCCTAGCCTGGCCCAGATTAGAGAGTGGGAAGAGTGGATGGAAATAGTAGTCAAGGCGATAGAGAAGAATAAGGTTGACAGGACGCCTAGTCTCGTGGTAAGATAAAAACATGAAAACAAATGATATATTAAGTCTCAGGAAGAAACTCCGGTTGACCCAAAAGGAATTTGCCGGACGCCTGAAAGTAGATGCTATCACTGTTTCCAGGTGGGAGCGGGGGGAACAGAAACCATCTCCCCTGGCTGAACGGCAACTAGCCCGGTTACTTAAAAGGAGTTAAATGATTTCTGCGCCTATTATAAAATCATTACCAAACGGCTATAACTTTCTCTGGTGTGAGGGGAAGGAGTGGGTATTATCTATTAGCATAGTGAAGCTAATTGAAAGCCACGGGACATTATCTGGCGAATTTAGCATTAAGCACGAGTTCAAAGACAAGCCCACAATTAGTAATATCCGATTCAATCTAGTATCCCAGCAAGGCCGCAATACCATTTCTAAAAGGATGGTAGAGGCTAAGTTAATCCCTGATTTAGACTGGCCACAAATTATAGACCAAATCTGCGCTGAGGTTATCAATCGTTACCGAGAAGGCGAACCTCGTCAGGAACTGTGGACATCGGAAGACATACAGGCCCCAGGATATTTATTAGAGCCGATAATGCCCCTCAACCAACCTACCATAATATTCGGTGAAGGTGGCATAGGGAAATCTGAGATGGCGCTTGTAATACTTATGTGCTTATCGCTCCCCTGGTATGATAATCCATTAGGGTTGATAGCCCCTGACCATTGCGTTAAGACTTTATACTTGGATTATGAAACAGATGCCAATGAAATAATCTGGAGAGCAAAGAGTTTGCAAATAGGGATGGGATTGCCACCTTTCAGTATTAATTATCGCCGGTGTAATGCCCCATTAGCTAATGATATAGAATCTATCCAGAATATTATAAATGATACAAAAGCAGAGGCAGTTATAATCGACAGTCTCGGGTATGCTTCAGGTGGGGAGTTGAAAGAGTCAAGCCCGGCAATCAGCTTCTTTAGTGCCTTACGACAACTCAAGACAACCAGCCTGATATTAGCCCATACATCAAAGGATAAAGAGGCTAAAGTCCGGAGTGTATTCGGGAGTGCCTATTTCTCTTTCGCGGCCAGGTCTATATGGGAAGCCCGCAAATCGCAGGAAGTAGGTGAGAGCGAATTGAGTATCGCCCTATTCCATAGGAAGGCTAACCTATCAAAACTACATCACCCGTTAGGGTATAAGTTGAGTTTCAATGAGCATAAGACTTCTATCGCAACTGAAGACACTAGGGATGTAGGTGAATTCCTTAAAGAGTATGGCACTCAAACCCGTATATACGAGCTGTTAAAGAGCGAGCCTATGGCTGTCAAAGATATTGCTGAAGCATTGGAGATTTCAGAGGTGAACACAAGAATGGCTTTATCAAGGCTCAGCAAGAAGGGTAAGATTGTTAAGACAGAAAAGGGTTATGGATTACTTTTGCGTAACAGTATATAACACAGGGTATTATACTAATACCCTGAGGTGTTATGTTATACTTTCATAACAGTTATATAACAGGTGTTACACTTGTTATGCTCAGATATAAAAGGGGGCTAGAATTGGATTACAGAGCGAGGGTGAAATGAAGATACAGGATTTAGCGATAACCACTGAAACAAAAGATGGTGTAGTTCTGGTTTTTCTTGGTAAAGACGATATGCCTCCTAATTCTATAGCGGTGTTTATAAAAAAGGAGGATTACCCAGAGCTTCTTAGATTGATAGGAGAAACAGAAGATGCCAAAAACATTCCCTTTAACAGCCCTAGAGACTGATAAATGCCCGCCACACCTGATTAAGATAAACCTTAAAAATGTCAGCAAGAACGGTAAACCTGTATGGCACCAGATAGGGCGGTGTAGTAAATGCCATCTTGTCAAGGATTATGGTCAAATGGGTGATGGTGACAGTAAGATACCAACAGTCAGGAGCCGAGAGGTGTGTGCTAAGGGTGGGAAGAAGCGTAAAAAGGAGGTAAAATGAGAGAGATTAAATTCAGGGCTAGGCTCGCAACAACAGGTGAGTGGTATTATGGCAGTAGCCTAGAAACAAGTCTTAGGACGCAACCTAACGAAGACCTATTTGTTTTGCCCCTAAGTCTTTTCTGGCTTGAGATTGAAAAGGGTGTTCTTGATAGGGAAACAGTTGGGGAATACACAGATAAGAAAGGCAAGAATGGGGTGGAGATATATGAGGGGGATATAGTTAGAGGTTTACATTATGAAGAGAGAGGAGATAAACCTGTTATTTGGTGGGGAACTGGGTGGTACACAGGCTATGATGATGGAGTAAATGCCAATATTACTAGCCTTAATGCAGTAGAAGAGCCAGAAGTCATAGGCAATATATTTGAGCATAATTATTTGATTGACACGAAAACAGAGAAGTGATATAATAATGATATGCCAGTTAAATATCAAGAGAAGCCACAACATAAGGGTTATCAGACAGCCATTGAAGCCGTCTGCGATTATTGCGGTTGTATATTCTGGGAGACAAGGTCTAGCTACATCCGTAAGAAGAGGCACTTCTGTTCTATGGGATGCTATTCGGTCTATCGGCGTGAAATTATGCCACCAGAGGAACAGCCAAGTTGGAGAGGTGGAGTTAGTAATACCGAAGCACATAGAAGGTGGAAAGGGAAAAATCCCGAACGAATGGCTTTCCTTAAATCACGGAGATATGCTAGAGAAAAGGGGGCAGAAGGAAGCCATACTTTTGAGGAATGGGAAGAACTACAAAAGCAATACAAACATTGTTGTGCTATTTGCCATAAGCGTAAAAAACTTACTAGAGACCACATTATTCCGCTATCAGAAAATGGCACAGATTATATTACAAACATTCAGCCATTATGTCGCAATTGCAATAGCCAAAAGTGGAAACATAAGACAAGATTGTTTTAATATATACGAGAATAAGGAACTCTTGGAGGTAAAATGAAACTTTTAGTTTGTCCTATATGTGGTAAAGAGGTGCTTATTTATACAGATGGGAACGGAACTGTTTTCGCTCTTTGCCCTGATGATGGAGAGAATGTAGCTCTATCTTCCCCCCTTGAGGTAGACGTCAATAAAAAAGAGGTTAAAGATGAGCATAAGGGATAAGGTAATAGCAGAAATGGATAGTATCCTACATCCATATATACCCAAGAATGTTAATCCTGATAATTGGCAACATGATATTGAGTGTCAAATCCTCTCTAACGAACACATAGCCATAGTAGACCGTGATGCCCCAATGCCTGAGAGAACATTTACACTGCTTGGAGGGGATAATAATGCCATGCAGGTAATAGATATGATGATACGATCAGGCTATGTTAAAGAGGTTAAAGAGTGAAAGTTAAACTTGACAAGCTAGATACCCTATTCAGTGAGTTCGTCCGGCGGCGGGCGATTCAAAGCGCCGGTGGATGTGAAAGGTGTTTGACCCCAAAGTTTAGTACAGTCAAAGATAATGGCGTCCCGTTCCCTGCTTATAAGACGCTCCAATGTAGCCATTACATTGGGCGTTCCAACCATCAAACCCGATGGGATGAGGATGACGCTTGTGGACTTTGCGGAGCGTGCCATATATACTTCGGGCATAACCCACATGAACACGAGGAGTTCTTTAAGCAACGCCTGGGGCCGGTGAGGTTTGATTTACTCCAGGCTAGAGCTAGACAGACAGGTTGCACTGATAAGAACGCTTTGACACTATACTATAAAGAGAAGATAAGGCAGTTGGAGGTGTGAAATGGAAGCTAAAGATATAGAAAAACACAAACAAGAATTACTCCAGATAGGGATAATAGTAAATGACTTTGGGACTGAGTTCTCTCTGTGTGTAGATGATAAAAAGCGTCCCCTTCCAGATATATGTAAGGTAACTGAGAAGATATTTGAAATCTCATTCAAGGCAGGCATAAAGGAAGTGGTGGAGTGGATGAAGCCCAGAATGCGAGGGCGTGGGGATATAGATGAGTATGATACAGAATACTGGATTACTTTCACAGAGAGTGAATTTCAACAACTTAAAGAGTGGAAGCACCTTGAATAAGCGAAGGGCGCTGCCGATATTCTGGTGTTTTTCTGATAAAGCTAGGGGGAAACTTGCTTCTAATATGACTGAGCTACCCCCGGCGCCTGACTTGGTTGATTGGGCTACTGGTGAACCGCCCCAGAGCTACTGGCCCAGTCAAAGCAAAGAAAAAGAGTTTGCTACTGCCGAGGACCTGTTCCGAGAAATGTCAAAGCCGCCCCATCATCCCAAGAGAGTGACTTAATGAAGGAGTTTTATTCTCCAGGGGAAGTTCACTTTACTAAGCAAACGGTCTTATGGCTACTCCAGAATCTTGGATGTCTCAGCTCTGGTTCGTGGCCGGCTGATGCTTCAAACTACATTGATATACCAGGGAAGAAGGTAGGTAATAAAGCTTACTATCAAACCCCGATAGAATATGCGGCTGAAATTGAGGAACGGTTGGAGAAGTGTGGGATAGACGGGCTTATACTGGAGGCGATTGAGTCTTGGGGTAAGACCGACGAATCCCTGGCCAGATACTTTAAGATGCCGGTGTGGTCAATAAGGAAAAGGCGGAAGAAGGCTTTAATTTATGTGTCCAGTGGGCCGAATCGGAGATGGCATACAACTAAGAAGCGGAAGGGTGAGACTTATCAGGAGTTCAGGGACGAAAGGCGAAAGAATAAATGAAACCATTTTACCAAAAGTTTATAGAGAATAAACGACCGAGATTGGCAGACTATGGTCGTGAGATTCAATTATCTGACATTCACTCTATGCTTTTTGAGTGGCAGAAGGACATCGTCAAATGGGCTTGCAGGAAAGGCAGAGCTGCTATATTCCTAGATACAGGGTTAGGGAAAACCTTTATCCAGTTAGAATGGGCGAAGTTAATGGGAGAAAATACTTTGATAATTGCGCCGCTGTCGGTAGCTCGCCAGACAGTAAGAGAAGCTAAAAAAATAGGGCTTATGGTGAATTATGTTAGGAGTCAAGAAGAAGTAACTAATGGTAAGTTGTGGATTACTAATTATGAGATGATAGATAAATTTAATTACGCTCAATTTGGTGCGGTGGTATTAGATGAGTCTAGTATACTAAAATCGATAGGCGGGCGGACCCGGCAGAAGTTGACCGAGTTATGCGAGAGTATTCCTTTCCGGTTGTGCTGCACAGCCACGCCAGCGCCAAATGATTACATAGAGCTTGGCAACCACACCGAGTTTTTAGGTATCTGTAAATCGTCAGAGATGTTAGCAATGTTTTTTATCAATGCCAATAAAGAGCACACGCTATCTATGGGTGATTTAATCTATCGCAGGCTGAACTCGAATATAAAAGTGCGAGGTTACTATGAATTGCTTTATATTCATAGCTAAGTCCACCGTCTAGCTTGAAGGATTGTTTTGAAGCTAAGAAAGGGGGTGATAAGCCATGAAGTAGATACGGACTTGACAAGATTACTTAATTACGTTAGGATTATAATCAGGTAAAAATTGTGAATAGGCCCGGTTGAAAGATGCCGGGCTTTTTTTATTATGAAACCATATATGGAGGGATAATAGTCGTGGTGGTCATTGAGGGGTTGCGATAGCCCTAGTGCCCAGGCGACCTGGTAAACCCGAAGGCTGAAAGTCTGAGCAACAGCGACCTGAGCCACCACGCTATTTATTAAACAATCGTATTTATTATGAAGCTGACACAAAAACAAGAGAAATTCTGCTTATATTATTTTGAATATGGGAATGCTTCGGAGGCGGCAATAGCGGCAAGTTATCGCCCCCGTTATGCGGCAACCAATACTACTAAGTTACTAAATAATACTAACATAAAGCAGCGGTTGGCCGAGCTGAATGAAGAGACTAAAACTGCCAAGATAATGGATGTAGTGGAGCGCAAGGAACGGCTATCCGAGATTGCCAGGGCAAGGCTGACTGATTATGTTACTTGTGGGCCCGATAGAGACTTAGTGGATGTTGGCCCTGACTCACCTAACACAGCAGCTCTATCAGAGATAACTGCTCGCACAGAGTTTGACAAAGACGGCGCTGGCGCTGCGGTGATAACTAAGGTTAGACTACACAATCCTATGCAGGCTATTGCTGAACTAAACAAGATGGAGAGGATTTACGAAGAGGGCACTACAGTCAACATAGACAACAGGAAGGCAGAAATTATAGTTACCTCCGAGAACGCCAGAAAGCTACTGACTGAAATAGCAGACGGAGTGGAACCACACAAGGAGTCTATTGAAGATAAAGACAACCCGAATCTTCGATGACAATTTAACCGCATATCAGAGGGGCAAACGCCGTGCTCTCAATGAAGGCGGGACCTCCTCTAGCAAGACCTATTCTATCCTTCAACTTTTAATCCTGATAGCACAGCACGCCAAGTCAAACTTCCTCATATCCATAGTAAGCGAGTCCTTACCGCACCTTAAGAGAGGATGTATCAGGGACTTTATGAACATAATGGGGGATGAGTTTGACGGGGAGCGATATAACCGCACCGAGCACATTTACACCTTCGGGAAAGGAACGATAGAGTTCTTCCCGGCTGATGAACCTTCAAAGATGAGAGGTGGTCGGCGGGATATACTATTCCTGAACGAAGCAAACAACCTACCCTATAATGCCTATAAAGAACTGGACATACGAACCAAACTCTTTACCTTTCTTGACTGGAACCCTGTGAGTGAGTTCTGGGCACATGAGAACCTTCTCCAACAACCAGAAAACGCCTACATACATTCAACCTATATGGATGCCTTGGATGTGCTTCCTCAAGAAGTAATTAACAATATAGAGTCCAACCGGGACACCGACCCGAACTGGTGGAATATATACGGCCTGGGGAAGATAGGGAAGGTCGAAGGTCTGGTCTATCCTCACTTCGGCCAGGTTGATGCTTTGCCCAGTGGTGAAGTATTTTACGGATTAGACTTCGGATACAGTAACGACCCGACTGCCTTGATACGCTGTAAAATCGGTAATGAGGGGCTTTGCTGTCAAGAGTTGATATATGAGGCGGGGCTGACTAATGATGCCATCGCTTACCGGATGGATGAGCTGGGTGTTAAAAGAAACTATGATGAGATATTTGCTGACTCTGCGGAACCTAAGTCAATTGAGGAAATACACAAGTTCGGTTTTAATATCAAGCCTTGCCCGAAGGGAATGGGCTCGGTTGAGTATGGTCATCAGAAAATCAGACAGTATAAACAGTTCTGGACAAAGGACTCATTAAACTGTATCAAGGAGCAGAGGAACTTCAGGTACATACAGGATAAGAATGGCAAGTACACCGATAAGACAACACATATGTTCTCACACGGAATGGATGCCCGAAGATATGGTGTCGTTGGGTTTATTGACAAAGAACCAGAACCTGTAGAGCGGACCATAATTTACGATACTATGCAAGCAGTAAGAGGACTGGAATTATAAAAGGAGGCGAAAGGAAAACAAGGAAGAGGGAAAAGATACACCCCATACACGTATATCCTGGCGATTCGATTCGTTTAACTTACGGGGAGAAAACAATCTTGGAAGATAAGATTGGCCGTAAGATTACTGTGGATGAGGCTGTAATTTTTGATATTGAGAAGGGTGATTTTGAGGGAGCAGAGGAAGGCATCGGTGGAGCTTTTCTAAGCCATAAAAAGGAATAAGATGATTAGATACTATCCTACAGGGAAGCCCCGCATATTATGGTTTATGTACTGTGCTATATGTGGGAAGCGAATACTCTTCCCGTTAAGCCATTGGTTATTAGGGACTAACATGTGCTTCAGACATGGTTGGGAACACAGACGCCGAATTTTTCGTTAAGGAATAAATGATGACCAGAAAACTCAGAGAAGTCACATCGCCATCGGATGAATTGGCAACTATATTACAAGAAGCCACACAGGCTGTTGAGGATGACCTTGCCCTTGAGGATTCCGGCTGGATAATTCACAGCGGGACTAGCGCGGACGTTATCTCAGCATCAGAAAGGATAACCAACCTCCAGACCTCCCGTTTATATTACACAAAAGACCCGATGGCACGACAGGCTATTCGGTTGTGGACTGACTATACATTCGGCCCGGGGATGGCATGGGACACCGAGGACAAGCCAGCCAAGAAAGCTCTTGAGGGGTTTTGGAACGCTCCCACTAACCAGACTACATTATCAGCCCGGGGACAGAGGAAGTCGTCTGATAAACTCTTGGTTGATGGCGAGATATTCTTTGCCATATTCTTAGGATACCGCGGAGGTGTTACCACCATCCGGCGCATTGACCCGCTAGAGATAACCGAGATTATAACCAATCCCGAGGATATTGAAGATGTTAAATTCTATGTAAGGGACTGGACTGACAGCCAGGGGAGTCCGCACCAAACTATTTACAGAAGCACGACAAACATAAAGGGGGAACTGGCTAAGAGTGCCATAGGAGCCACTGTAAGGCAGAATGATGATGCCTTAGTCTATCATCTGACATATAACACTATCACACAGAGGGGCAATCCCTTGTTACTACCGGCGTTGCATTGGCTGAAGTATTACACCAAATTCCTGGGTTCTAGAATAGGGATTATGCTGGCACTATCAACTTTTGCTTGGTTACAGAAAGTCGAGGGTGGGCAAGCACAGGTAGACGCAGTTAAGGCAAAGACAAATGCATTGAAACCAGCGGCAGCATCGACTATAGTGGAAAATATGGGAGTAAGCACCACACCAATTAAAACAGATACAGGTGCTATGAATGCCTATCAAGATGGCAGGCAGATTAAGTTGATGATTGCGGCTGCGGTAGGTATCCCTGAGCAATATTTCGGGGATATATCAATTGGGAACTTAGCTACAGCCAAGACTGTTGAACTCCCGATGCAAAAGATGTTCCAGTCTTATCAGAAGGTATGGGCTGATACCTACCAGGATATTAACGAGCTTATCCTAGCCCAAAACGACCTTAAAACAGATATACATATTGATATGGACTTCCCTGCGATTGCTCCTGCGGATGTAGCTCTAATAGGGCAGACGCTTTCATTGATGATACAGGCCTTCCCTGAGTTTGCCTACTCGGATGATGTCAGACAGACAGCATTGATGGCACTGGGGATAAACGACCCTGCTGAAGTATTGGACCAATTGACACAGGAAGCACAAAGAAATCCTGAAGTGAAGTTGGTCAAGGCGTTGAAGCAGTTTCAAGAGAGTCTAAAGAAAAAGGAGTAAAGTATGACTAGGAGTGTACGGCATTTCATTGTTGGTTTGGTGCTTGGGGCAGGGGTCGGTTGCCTTGTTTTCCCAATCCTCGCTAGTTTGTTATAATAGGTATTAAAGAAAAAGGAGTAATGACATGAGAGTAGCAATCGGAATCGTGTGTATTGTGGTAGGGGTGATGCTGGTAGGATTGGTTCTTCTAGTAACCTGTGTACTAATATAAAAGGAGTAATGGAATGAACCAGATTTTAATTGAGGCGTGCGTACAGTCTTCCCCTGATGGAAGTAATCAAGCTCGAGTTCGTAAGGCTATTTTAGATGAGGATGGGCGATTACTTGCTAAGTATTTCCTAACTCATTATGGAGAATGGAAAGAAGTTTTGCCGAGTGAATATGTGCCTGACGAGTGTCTCATCAAGGCATCTGTTCAGGAGATAGCTCCGGTAAAGGATGGGCACTATGTTGTGTCCTAAGTGTGAAGGCAAGGGGTTTAAGGAATACAACCACGGCTTACTACAGGTAGCGTGTGCTGACTGTAAGGGCACAGGGGAGATAGATGACAGTAGCGACAGAACTGAATCAACTGATAGCCCTATTGGAAGCGGAGATACCTGCAAATCCAAACAGCTCCGCAAATCTAAGGCTAAGAATAAGCCTTCAAAGAGAGCTGGCTAAATACTTTAAAGCGTTATCTGATGCCTTCCCTTATGACAGGATAGACGAAATTTACAACCAGTATGTAAAAGAGAGCTTGGGTAGTGAAACAGGCGACCTCCTTAATCCTCTCCTGGCAACCTTTGATGATACTTTGACAACTCGAATAGATGGGCAACTGGTAAAGATTTATTCTCAAGGGCAAGCCGAGATGATAACGTGGGGGAAGACTAAAGCTGGTATCCCGATAGCTTATGAGGGGCCGCCGGTTCAGGGGGCGATAGACTGGGCAACTAAGCATATATCAAAGGTAAAATTGGTTGACGGTATCAATGCAGAGACCAAGAACCAGATTTCAAATATTATTGCTGATGGTATAAGGAACAAGCGGGGGATACCTGGGATTCAAAGTGATATACGGCATAAATTCAATTGGATGGCTAGGGGCACACCATCAGAGATTAGACCAGGGCTTACATTGAAATCAAGGGCTGAGATGATAGCTCGAACAGAGACATCAGAGGCTCTTAGCCAGGCAAGCCTTGATACAATGAAAGATATGGGAATAGACGGGAAGGAATGGGTAACATCCGGTGATGACAGGGTAAGTGATGAGTGCCTGGCAAATGAAGCTGACAAGGTGATACCCGTCAATCAGGCTTTTACCAGCGGGGCTATGGCACCTCCTCAGCATCCCAGTTGCAGGTGTAGTTTAGCTCCAAGTATATTGAGTAAGTAAAGGAGTAAAATTACTATGGATAAAGAAGATACTTTTGTTAATTATCTTTTTGTGGTTGTTTGGATAATAGGGATAATAACGATATTATGCGGGATCGCTGAATGATAGAGGAAAACCCCAAAGACCTTGAACTCAAGAAGGAACTTGATAAGATAGACTGGGGCAAGTATCTTGATTATGGTAGTGTCAAGATGCAGATAAGGCAGGGCAAAAAGACACTATTAGTTATTGAACGAACATATCCAGAATAAAAGGAATATTCTATACTGCTGGTAGTATAAGTGGGTTTATTACAACTCGGAAGAGTAAATGCGTGAATCCCCGACACGCCCAGTAGTTTAAACAATTAAATAATAGACTGACGGAGGAACCGCAGGCTGTAAAAAGGCTTGCGGCTCTTTTTTTATTTACAGGAGGATGATATGCCATATTCTACAATAGGTGAACTGCCCGATACCTTGAAAGGTTTGCCAGCGAAGGCCAAGGAAATCTACATGAAGGCATTTAATGCAGCCTTTGAGCAATACAAAGACCGAGACAACAGGGAAGCCCTATCTCATGCTACTGCGTGGGCTGCTGTTGAAAAGGTCTATAAGAAAGTCGGAGACAAGTGGGTAGCCAAGGAGGGCAAGGTGAAAGAATCTATAAGTGATGAGGATAGGAAACAGATACTGCAATCAGCCCTGATTGCTTCTTATCAGATAAACCAGGAGGCAAAGCCTGAGCCAAGCGGGATAGTTATTGAGGAAGTATTTGATAATGAAGTTATCTATAGTGTGGATGGCCAGGCTTATAAAATGGGTTATCAACTTGAAGAAGATGGGCAGGTAACACTTGAAGACCCCGAGAAGGTTGTTAAACAAATAATCTACAATCCCATGGAATCCTTACAGGCTAAATTCAACGACATTATACAGGAAGCCGGTAAGCGCAATGCTACCTTAGATTCAGGCAGGATAAAGAAGATTATGACATTGTGCCAGGAGCTTTTATCATCTGAGTTCCCGGACGAAAAGAAAACCAAAGAAGCCGTCGAGGAAGCCGATAAAACCCTTGTATGGCTAAGAGAACAGGCAGTCGTGAAGACCGAAGAAGGGGTTAAGTTTCCGGCTGAGGCGTTTGCCTATGTCCCGGACGCAGAGAAGCCTGCCGGGTGGCAGTTAAGGACATGGGAAGACATGGATAAGAAGATGACCAAGGCACAGTTAAATAAGGTTTCAGCCTCTCTCAGCCCTGGTGGATACAAGGGGCTAAAAGCTACTGTTCCTACTGCTGAATTAGCTGCTGTTAAAAGGAAGATACGAGCTGGATACCGTAAGTTGGGTATTGAGGAAGACGAGATGCCCCGGTGGGTTAGGGAAACTATGGTGCGAGATAAATATCCCATTTACACGCCACTCACAGAGGCTCAGGCATTCGATGATAGAGGCAGGGCAACTGTTATTGTCATCAAGGCAGGTTTTAATGCAGATAAATCCAGATACTATCCTGCTGAAATGCTGAAACGTGATTATAAGGTGTTTGAAGGGCTGAAGATGTATGCAGACCACCCGACAGACACAGAGGAAAATGAGTTACCCGAAAGGTCGATAAAACCTACAGGGTTTGTAGCTAAATTGATGGATGTAACGTGTGACGAAAACGGGACTGTTACTGGTGTGGCAGACATCATAGAAGATTGGTTGATGAAGAAACTGGCTAATATGCGAGATAAGAATATGCTTTCAGAAATGGGCATTTCAATCAATGCATTAGGCCGGGGTTCCAAAACTACCATTGAGGGTGTTGAGACTCTAGTAATAGAACAACTAACAGGGGCAAAGTCGGTTGACTTTGTTACCGAGCCCGGTGCAAACGGGATAGTTACACTCTACGAATCCGATAGGGAAACAGATGTAGACCTGATAGAAATATCTGCGCTAAGGGAGCGCCGCCCTGATTTGGTTAAGATTATCGAGGCTGCTATCAGGGATGAAATAACTACGGAGGTTAAAAAACTCATGGAGAATGAGGATAAAATCAAGGGACTTGAAGACCAGATTACGACTCTGACTACAGAGCGTGACGGACTCAAGGAAGCTGCTGATTTAGCAATCAAGGAGAAAGCAAAAGCCGATGCACAAGCTATCGTAAAAGAGGCTGTTGAGAAGGCTGAGCTACCCGATGCTGCTAAAGAGCGACTTATTGAAAGGTTTAAGGACACCGAGTCTGCTGACGGGATTGAGGAAGCAATAAAATCCGAAGTTGATTATATTGCCAAACTATCCGAGGCAGGTAAGGTGAAGGGACTGGGCAGTACCCAGGCTGACCCCGAAAAAGACCACAAAGCCCTCGTTGAGTCCTTTAAGGGAATGGGGATGACTGACGGGGAAGCTGAAATTGCCGCCAATGGGCGATAACTATACCTGGAAATATAATGGTGAGCAAATAATAACTGACACTATCAGGTATAAGTAAACACGGAGGAATAATAAAATGCCTACACAGGATTTTGGAGTATATCCCGACGCTTTAACTGCCGGAACTGAAGTCTCGTCTACTTATGAGGGTAGACACGTAACTGTAACCGCCGCCGAACTCTTAACCTCGGATGGCTCTGGGATTGCAACGAAGGGATTACCTTGTGTCTTTGGTCTCATTGCTGGAAATCAGGGAGTTGGTGTCTGCTTTAATTCAGGCACTACGACAGACCTAATTGCCGTTGATACCGAAGGAATTTGGAATCTCCTCGTATCGGCTGATGATGATGGGGGAGCGATGCTGGTGTCTGGTGGCGACCCACTTTATATCCACAGAACTACTGGTATTATCAGCAAAATAAGGAACAATGCCACACAGATTCCATTTGGTTATGCCTTGGGTCAAATCGCCGCAGGCGAAGATGTGGTTATTGCCGTCAAGGTTCATTGGGATCCCATTTCCCATTGGTTACTTGACCAAGAGATGCTTTACTTTGGCGATGCCAGAGATGTGAGTATTGAATGGAACGAAACTGACTTGGAAATCCTGCCAGTTGCAGATGATACTGGGTCAATACTTATCGGCAACGGAACATTAAATGTTAATAGTGTTCAAGTATTCGGGATGACCGCCAATGATTACCTACTGTACGATACATCGATAGCTCGGTTATCCCTGATTAATACTGCACTAGGCGATGACACCAGGATAGCAAGTTATCATGGAACATTTGCTACCCCGAGCTTGGCTGATGGTGTTGGTATGGTTGAGATTGACATGACGGTGACAGGCGAAGCTACTGAATGTTCTGTCGCTAGTTCCACTTGGGTAAACGTTGTTGGCACAGCTACACTTGACGCTAGTAATGTAAATGTCTGTTCACCGAGGAATGACGGAGTCTATGCACCAGCAACTACCACAATTACGGGTGCGCCCATTGCTTACGGTGGGAGATTCCAAGCTATTCTGACTGATACTGACTTCAACTGGCTGGCAATGTTCAGCGCAAACCTTTCTGTGGTTCAGACAGCCATATTCCACGTCAATAGTTCGCCCAACTTCGGCTACGTGGCAGGCGACCATGACGATGATACTAACATCGGTAGTATTCCGCTTATGTGCGATATTGATGGTGGCTCGGTTAAGTGGGTGAGAGTCTACGACGCTGCCGCTTAAACTAAACTAAAAAAGGAGTAAGAAAGTGAAACTAACAAATGGTGAAATCTTTAACGCAAGGGAACCACTGGTGAAACTACTTCAGGAAAAACTTCCAGTCAAGACTAGTTATGGATTGGCTAAACTGGCAGCTAAACTCAGTGACCAATTAGGGGTCATTGATAAAGTCCGCCAGGGATTATTCCAAACCTATGGCAAAAAAGACCCTAAAAACATGATGCGACTCAGTATTGACCCTCAAGGTGAGAACTTTCCAAAGTTTGCATCCGAAATGGGTGAGTTGTTGGCACAGGAAGTTGAGATAGTTTTTGATGTGGTAACTCTACCCGATACGTTGGAGGTTGATGCCGCTACCTTGATGGCTTTAGATAAGTTTGTCAAGGTGTAAAAAATAAACTACGGAGGATACATCATGGAGATGATGAAACTAATGGAGGACTGGAATGGCTTTACAGCCCTTTCAGAAGTCCAGCGCGGTGAGGGCTATGAGCAGAAGCTGAAGGAAACTATTGACCTGCTCAGTAATGCCCAGGGTTTACCCTCACATAAACACGAATATCTTTTGAAGGAAGCGCTGACTACCAGCGACTTCCCTTATCTGTTCGGTGATGTCCTGGACAGGCAGGTTTTGGCTCAGTATAAAGCCACCGAATCTACCTGGAAGAAATATATCAAGACATCTACCGTTCCCCGTGTCTTCCCCCAGATTGGTGGGTATAGGTTCGCTATAAGCGGTGGCGACCAGCGCCTGGCTGAGGTTGCTGAGAAGGGCGAGTACCTTGCCAGTGATCGGAGTGAGGCCAAGTATACCCTGTATGTTAAAAAGTATGGTAGACAGTTCGACATCTCCCTGGAAACCATGATAAATGATGACCTGGGAGCGCTGAAGAACACGCCGATGCTGTTTGCCAAGGCTGCGCTAAGGACAGAGCAGTATTTGGCTATCAATCAGTATGCAAGCGACACCGGGACTCATGCGGCTGGCAATCTATACGATGATGCTACCGCAGGAGAAATCAACGGCTCGGTAAACTTGCTGACTATCGCTCACCTTGAAGAAGGTCTTGAAGCTATGGCAAGTTGGACGGATGCTGGTGGCAGCCCGATAATGAACAGGGCAAAATACCTTGTTGTACCCCCTGCGCTTGAGATGACTGCCCGTCAAATCCTGACCTCAGCGACTAAGCAGTGGATGGAGCTTGGCGGTGCTGGTGGCCCGCTCCCCTATCCTACGACTAACGTTGTGGCACAGATGGGGCTAGAGCTAATCGTGGAACCATGGCTGCCAATATGCGATGACAATACCGATGGTGATACTTCGTGGTATCTGTTCGCTGACCCGAATGATATTGCGGCTCTGGAGGCCGGATTCCTAAGAGGCCATGAGCGCCCTGAGATTTGCATGAAGGCTTCTGACAAGGTAACTATCGGTGGTGGAGCAATCGGCCCGATGTCCGGAGACTTTGCTACTGATAATATCTTCTATCGAGTTCGGCACTTCTTTGGTATAACCGAGCTTGACTGGAGAGCTACCTATGCAGGTGGACAAGTCAACGGATAAATAAGGAGTTTTAATTAACCCATTAAGGGCTAGTCGGAGGGGCGGGTTTACTCCTTTCCTGTCCCTTCGGCTAGATTTTGGAGGTAAATATGCCTAATCCAGTATTAGACTTTCCCTGGGATAAAGTGAATGTCACAGCGGATGCGATAGTTCATACAGGCGCATGCGTGTTACATTCTATAACTTTCAACGGGATGACTGTTGTGGGTGATGTTGCAATCTATGATGGCATTGATAATACAGGCACTCTTATCGGCACCCTTATTTTAAGAAGTGCCGTTCAGGTATCGTGCCAACCATTCACCCTAATCCTTGACTGTGAGATGGCGACTGGCATCTTCTTTGATTATGATGCCACCTTCACAGGTAATTTCACAGTAACCTTTAACTAAGGAGACAATATGCCTGACCCACGGATACACCCTATTACCGATGAAATTATTACTGCCGTTGCTGCCGGAGCTATATCTAATATAGTCTTGGCTGCAAATACCCGAAGGTTAGGGGCTGATATTGTAAATGTCAGTGACCCAAGCGAATCTATATCTTTGGGATTGGGACAGGTTGCGATATTAGGGGCTGGCAAAACTTTAACGGCAAGGGGTAGCGTTTATCACATGGGGACTGATAATCTTTTCAGTGGTGACATCTATGGTATCAGTGAAAGTGGCATCGGTGCGCTGTCTATCAGTGAGGAGAGTTAAATGGCTGGCGATGGTGTTCGCAATGCCTATGATGATGCAGCGTTAATAGTGCTTTTGGTTGCGTTACAAGCTGGTGTCACCAATATATTAGCACTGGTCACTATTATCGAAGCTGTCACAAGTGCTTTGCCAACATTAGCCGAGACAGGAGGCACGGTAACGACAGACGGCACGGAGCAGAATGTATATATCAATGCTAATCCTCTGGGTGAGTTTAACCCTATCTGTGTAACGATAAACTGCACTAATCACACAGCCGGTGAGACTATAGTTATCAGGGAATATTTAGATAATGCCCCTGGTGGCGCAGGGCTGATATTGGTTGATGAAGTAACTTATGTTGGCTTGATATCGCCTGAGATGCTTATTATAGACCTTAACCCCAATAGGTACGGTGTAGCCGTTACGATTGAAAGAACTGGAGGCGTTGCTAGGGCTTATCCCTGGAACGCGCACTACGAAATATAATGGCTAGAACATTCTATGATAGCTTAGGCTTAAATGAGGATATAGAGCTTGACCTCTCTATGCTGGAGGCCACTGGTGAACTGCTGCATGATGAGTCGAGGAATCACTCTATGGCCACGATGCACACAGCTCTCGCTACGCCATTATGGTTGCAAACATCGGAAGGGCATTTTGGGATTTACTTGAACAGGATAAACCCTATTCTTGATATGGACCAATATTATGACATTCCTGCCGCTGATTGCACGGAGTTAAACTTTACTACCACCGATTACAGCTTGGCAGTATGGTTCTATTGGAATACTACAGACGAGACTTCTCAAGTTGTAATGGGTAAGTACGTTGTCAGCGACCGAGGATGGGAAGTCTATCTGACTGAAATCGGTGCTTTGAGATATATGTCCGTGAGACATCACCACGCAGCCGGGGCTTCTCTCAGGACAGCATCTTATTCTCTGGGCTGGGCTTTCAACGTATGGCACCTATTTAGCTATTCAAAGATAGGCACGACAGGGTATCACTACAGGGATGGTGAACCGATAACTACAGTCTCAGATGTCTTGATAGACCCAGAATCCACTGTCGGCGATGATTTTAGAATAGGATGCCGTTTTACTGAAGATTCCAACTGGTGGAAAGCTAGATTTCATAGGCCCAGGGTATGGTCAAGGGCTTTGACAGTCGATGAACACAGACTACTTTATAGGTTAGGTTATCCATAATGATAGATTTAATTGGAACATTAAGGCGGTTGGCAGCAAGTGTTCTCGGTATAGCTACTGACACAACCACTATAGCGGCTGATGTGGCTGGCTTAGATGGCGATGCGATGAGAGGCACTGATTTAGCCTTACTAGCGGCTAGTTATGCGGTAGAGCGCGGCACAGACGATGCTGCGTTAGCGGCGGTATGGACGGCGGCTTTAGCCACAGCATTGGCGAACTATACAGCAGCACGGGCGGTCTACCTTGATGAACTTGCAGCCGCTAACCTACCAAGTGATATTGACGACCTATTATCTAATCTGGCTCTTGATTATCACCAGACTCATGCCAGGACAAGAGTATATCCACAAGTACCTAGCTCTGTTATTCAAGTTGCAGCAGCAGCAGCCGCCGACACATTCGGATTATGGACTCAGATGGTGCCGATTAACACTATTGATTTTTCTTATCAACTCTTAAAAGTCATGATTGAACAGTCTGGGGCAGCGGCAACTTATATAATCCAGTTCGGATATAGCTTAGTTGATGGCACAGACCCCGTTACCGCTCAGATTGCAGGTGAGCAGCGGTTTAAGGTTATAGGCACTCCCGTTAAGAATTTTTATGCAGACCTTGAATTATTGGGTGAGCATATTCCAGCAAACGCTAAACTATGGGTAAGGCTAATGAGCGAGACGGTCAATGCCGATACTTGCGATGTATCTATAGTAGTCACAAGGTCAAGGGAAATAACCAATCCGATTACACCTACTGCTACCTGGCCGTGGGCCAGTTAAGGAGATAATATGGAACTCAGTACGGATGGGAAAGAAGAACTAGCCCTCGCCCTACTTCTGTGGAAGGATTTTAAGTGCCAGGGGAAAGTGGATGTTAATTTCTATATGCAGATGATTCAACTCGCAGATGGGTTAGGGGTTAGGCAAGAACTTGAGGTACTTATTAAGAAGGTACTTGTCCCGTTCGAGATAAAGCTAAAGTTTTAAGGAGGTATAAATATGCCGGAACATAAAGACGAAATGGGAATCAAAGAGGAAGTCCACATAGTCCTGCGTGGGCCGGATGGCAAGATAAAGGACGAAAGAAAATCAAGAAAACCAAATAAAAGAACGGAGGTTAGGAATGTTACAGGAAAAGAATCAAGAACTATATAGCAAACTGGGAATCAAAGGATTATTCCACGCCAAGTTATTCGGGCCCGATGGAGAACTCAAAGAAGAGCGCATAATCCACAATACCGTTACGGAGTTGATGGATGCTCAAGTAGCCGACCAGATGGCTGATTCAACTGATGCTGCTATAGGCTTTATGGCAGTAGGCACAGGGTCAGGTCAGACTTCAGCTTCCACATCGATGGCAACTAACCTTGACCGGAATGCCTTAGACTCAACTACTCAAGGGGCTGCTGGTGCTGATAACGATGTTGTCTATGTCTGCACATGGGCAGCTGCTGATGGCACAGGAGCAATAACTGAAGCTGGTGTTTTGAGGCTTGATGATGATGCCACTCTGATGCTGTATGCCGACTTTGCAGTAATCAATAAAGGTGCTGCGGATTCATTAGTAATAACCTGGACTGCCACATTTGGAGCTAGTTAACAAATAGGGGTAGGGGAGACTCTACCCCTTGATAGGGGGGGGTACTATGTTCTGTCCTAATTGTGCAAATACATTAGAGGCTGTTGATAAGATTCTATCTCAGGACTTACAGGGTGGAGACTACTATACCCATTTTTGTTCTAATTGTAAGACCTACTGGCATCTTCATATACATGGTGAGAGTGTGGATTTAATCTCCACTACAGGACAGTTTATAGCCTCAAAGAAGATAGTTGATGACTTAAAGATTGAGCTAGGGGAACGCCTGTTAAAGTTGGAGAAGTAAGTGAAACAACCAATCATCGGTGGTTATTATAACCTCTTAAATACAAGTGCTACTGAATACAACTGCCTAATGGGTGGTTATACTTGGGATGACGACCCTGACGATTTAGCCCAAGCTATCCCTGCTCCTGGGAAATTAAGAAACCTTCGTGTTGAACTAAATGATGTGCCAGGAACAGGGACATACACCTTCACATTATACAGGAGGGTCGGTGTTGGTGCTTGGGGGGATACTACTCTAACCTGTACCGTAGCTGCCGATGGCACTGTGGCTACTGATACTGCTCATGATGTCACGGTAGCTGCGGGTGATGTAGTCTGTCTGAAATGTGCTCCTAGCAGTCCAGACAATACTAGATATGCTCGCTGGGCATGGGAGTTTGAGGGTGATACTGCCAATGAAAGTCTACTGTTATTAACGGGTGTGACCAGTGCGACCCAGGATAGGTACTACGGGGTTCAGGGTAAAGCTAGCTCTGAATCCATAGAGAATGATGCCAGGTGTGTTTGCCCCACTCCTGGGAAGATTAAAGATTTATTTGTTCAATTAAAAGATGACCCTGGCACTGCCCCCGATGCCTACAGGATTGTATTAAGAGTAAATGGTGCTGATAGTGATGATGGAGGGGGCAACGCATTGGAATGTACCATTGTCGCTAATAATAAGACAGGCAATGATACCACGCATGAGATAAGCGTTGCTGCGGGAGATATTTTAACGGTGAAGGTTGACCCCGTAGATAGCCCTACAGTTTCTACTATCGCAGCAATAGGCATGACGTTTGTGGCTAATACGGATGGTGAGAGCATTATCACGGGGGGAACAGATAATGACCTTGACTCTGGGGATACCGAATATAACTATTTATGCGGATGGGGACAGTGGGGAGGCACGGAAGCCCAACGCTATCAACTAGCCCAAGAATGTGTATTCAAAAAACTCTATGTATTACTAAGCGGAGACCCTGGGGGCACTGATAAATACACCTTCACAGTCAGACTGGAAGGGGCAAGTCCAGCAGATGGCTTAGCGGTTGAAATCGCTGGTGGCTCCACAACGGGAAATGACACCGCTCATACTATAAGTGTGTCAGATGGTGAAGTAGTTAATTTGATGTGTGTGCCTACAGACACACCAGCCGTCAAAGATGCCTACTGGGGGCTGGTCTGCTATATAGTAAGTGCTGTAGCACATGAAAAAGCTCTATCTGATACTGTAACTATTGGAGATACTATCGTCAAGGCTGTTGGACAACCTCACAGTGATTCAGTAGCTTTGTCCGATGCTCTTACTAAGGGTGTCGGTCAACCTCATGCAGATACTCTCGCATTAGCGGATACTCTCACCACAAAGGCTATCGGGCAAGCTCATGCAGACACAGTGGCTATTGGTGATGCGCTGGCTAAGGTAGTGGAGTTTTATCGTGCAGAATCGGATAGCATTACAATTGCTGATTCCTTATCTAAAACAGCAGCATTTGAAAAGGCTTTCTCTGACAATGTTGCTATAACAGATACCCTCCTGAAAGACATTTGTCTCAATGAGGCTGATACCCTCGCTATTGCTGATGCGATACTAATAGGGAATATTTATTCTAAACTCTTATCAGATACCATCGCTATAACAGATGATGTAGCCAAAGGATTAGGATTAGTAGAATCTGATTCAATAGCAATATCCGATAGTCTAAGCAAGGTTTCTGCGTTTCTCCGTTCACTCTCAGATACAGTAACCATATCGGATTCTATAGCAGATGTAGTTGATTTCCTGCTTTCTATCGGTGATTCAGTTGCTATAACCGATGCCCCTGTTAAGGGTATAGGAATAGCTAAGGCTGATTCAGTCACCATAGCAGATACTATTGTAAAAGAGTTTGGGCTATCCGAATCTGATAGCCAAGCAATAGCTGACTCTATTGTGAAAACAATAGGGCTGACGGAAGCTGACACAGTGGCTTTGGTTGACAGTATAATTAAGGCGATAGGGCTACCGGAAGCTGACTCTTTGGCTATATCGGATTCAATGGCTAAGGCACTGGGATATTATCTTTACCTGGCGGATACCGTGAGCATATCGGATTCTATAATTACTCTCAGAACGATATTCAAGTCTCTATCAGATACTATCGCTATAGCGGATACCATATCTAAGAGTTACGGGCTTTCAAAGGCGGACTCTATGATTATCGCTGATGTGGCTAAACTGTCTTATCGAGTTAGAGCCGGTATAGCTATTGCCCGCCTTAAACTAAACAGAATACCACATACCCATATCCATGACATTGAAGTATAGGAGGGGATATGACCGTTACATACGATATTACTACTAATGTCGGCAAGGTTCGCCTATTAATTGGCGATACTATCTTAGCTGATTATAAATTCATCGATGAGGAAATAGAGGTCTTCCTGTCTAATAATTCAAATAACATAAATCAGGCTGCTGCCGAGGCTTTAGAAGCATGGGCTGCTTCTTATGCCACCAATGCTGATAG
>Ga0307928_10000715_pt1 | contig 25060 bp, 9 predicted proteins | sample AceLakmetagen232_FD_201815 | JGI IMG/M metagenome (GOLD analysis project Ga0307928, IMG submission 201815) | Saline water microbial communities from Ace Lake, Antarctica - #232 | ecosystem: Environmental > Aquatic > Non-marine Saline and Alkaline > Saline | place: Antarctica: Ace Lake... | reverse complement strand
CACTATATTGTAATGTATCTAGTTTTTGACCAGCTGACAATCCACCATGACGACTCTCTCTAAGAGCTGTCATTAGATAATGAACATCTTCTGCAAGACTAGAACCTGTAATTATAATGCGTACAGTATTACCAACCGTTAGCCAACCAGTAGGACATTGGCAACGGATATTATGTTCGTCTTGATAACGAATATCTGTAATTGCGACAATCCTACCTTGGTCATCGTCATATACATACACAGAACCTTCTGGGATATTATTTCCAGCTGACAGATTATTTGTTAGCTGATAAGGCATTCTGTAATAAGCTGTTTCGCCAGGTACTTCACATTTCCACTCTACATGTGAAGGCTGAGCATCTAGACCTTCTGTGGCTCCATATAACACACCACTAGTCGTCGAACGTACTGCTGATTCTATGGTTGGAAATGCAATATTATATACTGTCATACCTTCTGCTGTAGAAATTATTGTTACATAGCAAAGAGATGTTGTTTGTGTCCAGTGAGGAATAACATTAGAAGTACCCCATGGAGAACCAGGACCAAACATATTTATTTTATTAATAGTAAGATAGAAATCTGATGCTAGAGCAGTATACGTAGTAATGATTCCAGCTTTATAATCAATATAGAAGTCACCATCTGCTTGTACTTCAGCTTGAGAAGTCTTCTCGGTACCAAATTCAGAATGGCCAACAGTGTCTACGATGTCAACTCCCCAAGACATATCTTGAACCTTACCACTACCTGAGTCAGCAAGACTAAGTGGTGCAGCAAGATACACCAGAGGGAAACCAACACACCATTGATTCCGATTACCTTTTAAATATATTACAGTTGGGTCTGTAATCTCTTCTTGAAAAGATGCACCACGTGGAGAGGCATAGTCTGATGGTCCAGCAAAACGCGAAACACTTGTTTGAGCTAACTTAGCAGGACTCAAGGTATAAGCTGCACTACCAGAATGAGAATTATAATCCCACGGATCTCCAATAGCTTTAGTTATTTTAGAGAAAGCAGTATCAGTTTGTTTTATCCAACCTGTAAGCTTGACATTCGAAGGTTGTTCACCTGGTACGAAATCAAAACTGACAGGAAAGACATCTTGCATATTATCTTTACTAGTGGCCATGACGCCTCCTTATAATTCAATACTAAATTGTAGACCTAGACTCTTAAACGGTGCTGATGCCCAATCTTCATTAGTCTCACCCTCTACTAGATCTATGATTTTATATGGACCAGAGTGAGGATTAATAGTAATAAATGTAGCTCCATTTAATCCTGCTGCTATATTATCTGTATCTGATGGCAGTTTCCAACCAAATGGAATTTTCTGCATATATTCATTAACATATTCACCAAGTAAATAATCTGGCATTGATACACGAATAATAATTTTGTTACTATATATTATACGATTATAATAGGAACTCCAGCAATGTGCTTGGAAAGTTACTAGTCTTGTAGAAGCTAGCCAGTAACCACCAAGGTTATTGCTATGATTATCTGGATTTGGATTAGGAACAGCAGCAGCTGGATAGATAGCTCTCCAGAATCCATTATAAATATCTCCAACTTGATCAATTTTTTCAATTAATTCAGGTCTTACTGGGACAACTGCTCCTAGATCTCCAGTTACTGGATGTATTGCCAATGGATCATAATTCTCTGTAAAAGGATCAAGTTTATAAGTTACTACTTTTCGTCCAACTATACTTCCATCAGACTGAACACCAGCCCAATCTTTAAGATCGTATTCTTCAATAACTTCTGATTTCCATTGAATATATGTAGTAGCATCGACAACCCATGAAGGAGCATCTATATTATAATATATCCATTCATCTACAGTATCATATCCAAGTAAAATATCATCTTTTAGAATTTGATAAAGATAAACTTCATCCTCTTTATCTTCCATGCCTGTTTCAGCCATGCGAATAATAACATCTTTGTAACCGACATAACTTGGATGCGTAGAATTTCGTACTATTGTAGTATAAAACCCTAATGCATCTGCAGACACTGGTGGCTGATACAAAGTATAAGCTTCTCCTGAACCATTGGTTACTGATGTGGATTCTGTACCACCAGCAAGAAAACCAATTGAAGCTGGAGACATAGTGAATCCTATTTCAGTATTGGGTATTACTACACCACTTGAACTTGTAACAGTAGCTTTCAAAACAGCATAATCAGCTCCAGCATAAACAGGCCCATATTCGCGAGGATTATTACTAAATGGAATCATTGGCTTATCAACCTCGAGAATAATATTCGCAACCTCAAGTTGATCATGTGTAATACAAACAAAACCTTGGTTTATATTTTGTACAACAGGACTAGTATCAGCAAGCCATGCTGTGATTTGTTGAGATTGTTCTTCTGGTTCATATTCAACCCGTATAGTAGCCACATAAACAACTATAATATATTGTCCTAGTGGTGGAATTCCTCCAGTAGCAGCAGATCCAAAAGAAATAATACCTAAATCTCTATCTATAAAATATTTCTTCTGTGCAGTAGAATTGATTAATTCGAACCATGTATCAACTCTAGTCCATTCTTCCCATGAAGATGCATCAGCAACATAAAGATGGAATGAATCATCAGCCATAACAGGGAAGTTTTTTAAATAATGTACCTGATAGCTTGAACCATTAGACATTCCAAGCAATTCTCCTGCTGCTAGATCTTGGAATACTACTGGCTCTACACCAACCCATCGTAGATAATCACGATTGAATTGCAAAATAGTTTTGCCCTCTTGAGTATTATCTACAATAAACTCTTTCTTAGTAAGATCAACATTGTCCCAGAGGATCTTGCCAAGAGGAGTAACCGTCTCTTGTTCTTCTCCACCAACATATATACCAGAGAACTCTTGAACTTGTTTAATAAAAGTTCGGTGATATGGAGTTCTTGTGGTTGGGTGTCTAATAAAACTAGTAGCCAAAATAGGAGTGATCATACCTGGCTCTTGGTCTAGAAGTAAATAGTTTCGTCCACTTGTGGTTTCTGTTGGATCGATATACTGAATTCTACTATCATCACTATACAAATAGTAAGGTGTCTTGTATCTAAAGTAATGACCACTTTGAACTATTGGAACCCAATGTCGCTCGTGATCACAAAACAACTCGCTAATATATCTAACACAGCAGTCACTGCTATCTATAGAACCTACACCAGATTTAAAGTATTCAGATTCTTGTAAACCTTGGGTAGATGAGTCAGCTAATCTAGGAAGGTGTGGTAGTCTTAAATCAAACAGACTACACCAACGTTTAATATCAAAACGCCATCCAGTAGCCATATCATCCGTATTCTCAAAGCCAACATAAGGCTTAGTACTTTCACGAAGATATACTCTTTGTTTAGTTTGGAATCGAATGCTTGGTCTACCTATTGTCATACTATTCGCCCCAAAATACTTCAGTCTCTTTAAAAAGCTGGTGATAGATTTCTGATCCTTCGGTATTTGGTAAAGCGTTAACTAATACCCCTGAATCAAGTTCCTTCTTATTAAATAGTTCATCCTGAAAATCATCATCTTGTAAAGTAAAGATTTGAACAGGCACAGTGTCTACTCGCATAGGAAAGATTGCAGCATAATAAGAACATGAACTTAGCCCTGATGGTAAGGTATAGCATTGGATCTCACCTTTCCTGTAGTCTATCATGTATTCACCGTCTGCTTCTGGTTCGTTTTCTACTTCAGTTTGAAAAATGTTTTTTTCTAAAAATGTCACACTATCTTTAACAATATATAGATGTTCTAGCTGAGTGAGTTTGTCAGTTCTGATATATTCATCACGAACTATAGCATTAGAAGTGGTCCTTACTAATGTATTCGAGATGGTATTTGGACGAACAGCACCAATTAATTCTGCATGGAAACAATCAGATTCATTGATCTCCATAATCAAATCATCTAAGTAATAACCAGGATCACCAAGCTTATAAGTTCTAATTTCTTTATCAATAATCTCTATTCCATTTGGACGCCAATCACTATACAGTACTACTCTATTAGCTAAAAAATCTACTCGAGGACTCAACGCTACTGCTTCTCCGCTAGAAGTAGTTTTGAGATTGATATACAATGATTGCTCACGAAGCATACCTAACGCACGTGCAATACCATTGACTACTCCTTCATATAAAGATCCACTAGGATGCACATTTACATCCCAAAGTCTATTACGATACTCCTGATTGGTTTCTCCAGTAATTCGACGCAAGCTAACAAGACTACCATGTAGATCAAATTTATTAGTAATATTCTGTACTTGTGGTTTCCCACTTATTTCATTTGGAAGCTCAATATAGAATGAAAATCCTAGTAATTTATGTGTCGTCATTATACTACCACTCTAACAGAAGTATAGTCCTCTCGCAACCAAATAGCTCGTTTTTCATAGTCTGCCAAGAAATAATCGTAAGCTACATTTCCTAAATAAATACAATTATCTTTATAGAACCACAACTGACCATCAGCATCAAATGAAATAGCGTCGGAATGTTTTAGTTCTTCCGGCAAAGCTAGTACAGTTTCAGGTGTTGCTACAGGTACATAATAAAGAAATCGTGTTGTTAGGGTATAGTCTTTGTTTGGTTCTTGGCTGTCAGAATACAAACATTCCAAAGTCACGATGTGAACTCCAGCTTTTTCTACTAATAGCTCTAGTCTTTGCTCATTCCAAACACCACGTTCCCACAGGTCATTACCGACCCAGGCATCAATTGTTGTCGGCCATCTTGAGCCATCTGTCTTAAGATAATACTCAGAACCATCTGGTTCTCTGAGTGTCCAACGAAATTGCCAAGGAATACTAGTAACATCTAGGATATCTGTTTTAATTACAGCAATATCTTCCTTAGCATATAACCATCGATCTGAATAAATATTCATTTTGGTATCTGGGCTCTCTTGCTCTAATACAGTAAGATCCGGATACGGAATTTTTGTTGTGTATACATATAGGTTTTCATCATCAATAACAAATGTATAATCAGAATTAGGTTTTATCACAAAAGCTCTTGCATAAATAGAACTACCATCAGTATCCTGAAGTTCTATTTCGTATGCGCGATCTAAACCATCGAATCCCATTCTAACAACATCAAGATCGCTTTGGACAAAATGTTTGGCAATTAGAGTAGTGCCCCATGATGCTGGTCGAAATGTAAGGAATCTCCAAGACTCATCGCCAGAAGCAGGAATTATAAGATTCTGTAGATCCAACTGCATGTCTCTATCAAGAGGTAAGGTTTCTATAGTAATCTCTGCATTATCATCTAGATAACTAACGAATACTTCCTCTACTAATTCCCACTGATAGATAGTTTTGAATGTTCCATTATAGCGAATAGGGATTGCTTCTTCATGAGAAGTACCTTTTCGTGTAGTTCCCTTAATGTAAACTTTAGGATAAAAAATCTTATTTCGTCCACGATATTCCCATGTCGTGTTATTACGGATAGTTATATATAAATGGCCAGGTATTAATACTTCGTTTGGCGTAGTGTCTTTTAAGTCACTGATAGTAATACGAGGAATAACTTCTGAATATGAATAGGATTCTGTACTAGATTCTATTCTTGATGGTAATGCTGTATATGCAAGTGATTCAATATCATTTTTATGCGCGATTGTAATTTCTTTTTCAACATCATCAATGGTAGCATAGACAGTTGGTATTTTGTAAATATCCACTCCGTCATCTTGTGTAGTTGTATCAAAGGTCATTCCTACACCTAGATTCATACGATACAACCTGTCTAGCAAATCAATATTAGTAGCACTCATAAATGTATTATTTCGTTCTTCTACTAATCCTTTATGTACTCGTTCAAGATCTCTAGCTATAGGATTTAAAAGTTGCTGCATAACAGACCAAGACCACTTCCGCCCATGAGTCCATTCAGGAGCACGATTAGCTAGTCTTTGTGTCATCCATGAGAGGTAGTAAATATCTTGAGGCCATGCACCTAGTTTTGTCATAATATTCCTTCTTAGAATGTAATGAATTGAATTCCACGATAACGTGATTGAGTTTCTAAGATAACTCTTTGATTATAGAGTGGAGTAACGAAGTCTCCAATATTTAGACTTCGTGAAACTCCTTGCCCTGTAGCTGATTGGGTATAGACATAAGTTTCCTCAAATGTATTAGGATTCAAACGACCAATTCGACTACTCATAGTAGCAGTATCTAATATTACATCAATCAACTCATTGAGATCTAATGGTTCACCAATACCAAGTCCATTGATATAACGTTCTGCTGTATCTCTCATAGAAGAATACCCTTCAGCAATATCTTCTTTCGTTGCTTTAGCAGACCAATTTACAGCAGCAATCAATTCTACTCCTAATGGATTAGGACCAGACACAAAAGGCCTAATACCTTCTGCCGTTACTTGAGCTACTGCTCTTGATACAGAGGTTACTAATGCTGGACTTGTTGTAGGCGTTAATCCTAAAATATATAACGCAAAAGTACCTGGCCCTTGTTCTGCATTTACAATAGATACATCAGCAACACCAGGAACACTAAGGGCAGCTAATCGAATAGATGCGTTTACAGCTTCAACACGAGCAGCAAAAATATTATCCAAACGATATCTATAAGATTCATCATTCTCTCTACTTACACCATTATCAATAGCAAAACGATTAGTACATTTAAGTTGATTTTGTGTAGCGAATTGGTAATTATCAAAGCCATGTTCACTTAATACATTACGCGGGACAGAAGATTCGTCGCCTTCTATTGTTGCACGGATAGAAACATATGCATAAGATTGATCAGGGTTACACAACACTGATTTGGTAGTAGTATATGCGATAGCTGATTGCGCTTCAAGTCCAGGAGTAATCATATTGCTATCAAATGATTTGGTAAATATTGTTGTTCCTGATGAAACAGAGAATGCTGACCCAGCATTAATGTCACCGAATTTACCACTCTGCACATAGAACATAAAGTTATTATCAGTACTTGTGGCATGGGTGGCTTCTATACGTGGTAGATTAAGCATGTCGCCAAAGAAATCTAGGAATTTACCATCAGCATACTTAATATAAGATTGTAATAAATTCTGATCAAAGAGCTGTTGTTGTTTGGCTTGTTCTCTAGCAGTAGTTGCCAAGAAGAATCTTGCCTTACCTCCAGGAGCTAGCTGGGTAATATTTGTCTGCAAGTTCATCTTATTCAAAGATTCAGTTATGATGTCTCGCTCTTCGCGTGGAAAAAATGGCATTATTTATACTCCTACAAAATACACATTATTATCAGAATAGCTATAGACCATTGTCAAAATCAAAGTAGAAGAGTTTCCATTGGCAGCTGTTGGAGCTACTTTTATAGATGCTCTTACTAATAATTTTTCTCTATCAATTGGCATATATTGGATTTTCATATCTCTATTAATTACAAAACCATCACGAGCGAAAGCTGCTAATAGACGGGTTCGAATTCCTTCAGCAACAGTAGCGTTATTAGGTTCGCCTACATAGTCTCTAAGATCTGCTCCAACAGTTGGAAACACGACCCAATCTCCTTGATCAGATTTTGCCCTAGTTCTAAGTTCTTGTACAAGAGAACGTAATGGATCATATTTAGTATCCATAACGTCTCCCTCATTTCCAATCAAATAATCACCACGAGACGTCCAGTATAGATCAGACTTATCATACACTTGAGTCATTAAAAACCACCTGCAAACGCACCAAGCAATCCCATCATGACAGCAGCATCTCCCATTAGACCTACTAGCTGTGCAATAGGAGGGTTGATTGTCATGACAGGAGTAGGTGTGGCCATAGTAGATGGTAATGAAAGCATTAATTCATTTTGCATTACCCACAAGCCACCGAAACGCATTTGTGCAGAACCACTAACGAAACTTAAAGGCCCATTGATAGTAGTACCTTTTTCATCTGTTACAACATAATTATCTTTATTGCCATGCATACGAACCATATTTTTGGCAATAACTACTCCAGCTTCACTATCAGGCTCAGCTTTAAATGTTTTAGTGGGCATATCTAATTCCTTTGGTATTACATCATACCGCTTCCAGGAGGAGCAAATGCCGCTCCTGTTATTTGTATCTGATTAGTTTGTTCTGTTATCTCTTTATCATTTGTAAACGGACGAATTATCGTAGCCTGTCCTCTGTTTACGGATGTACCTGAATAGTCTACACGACACATGAAACGTCCCACAAGCTCTTCTGGAGGTCCATAATTAGCAGCAAGGAAGCTAGGGTGTTCTTGAAGAGGGATTGGCTTCGTGAGTCCTTGCGATGCACCATTAGGACCAATAAGTTCCAGTATGACTGTATATACTCCTTGGTTCATTTTGCGACCAATTACTTCTTTAATGATACCATATTTCTTGTTAACTTTACCTGCACGAGTCCCATCTTGCAATGAACCTGCTTTATTAAGAGCAACTCCAAGTGGGGTGTTTCCTCCAAATTCACGTGGCATAGTGCCTCCTTCTAATCAGCTTCAGGGATTGATTGGTCTGCATTTCCATTACCGATAAAGCCAATAATTGATTCTTGCCAACTCAGATTAGAATCAAACATAGATTCTGCCATATCAAATTTATCCCAAGCATTACTTAAATCATCCCAATATTGACGCCATCTTCCATGTAAATTAAAGAACATGGATGATCTTTTCTGTCCAAGAGACACACTCATGAATGGTTTGCCTTCAAGTACTAATGGCGAAGTGATTACCGGGACGCCTTCTTGTGTCCATTTTAAGAATTTAACACCAGCAGTCCATGCTAAGAATCCTAATGGAGATGCTAGCATTGCCATATCAACAGCTGTATCTGCATTATCTAATCCGAAAGTATAAGCTAGACTAGCACCAACTAAATCCATATTAGTACAGCTGTAATAATCATTGATATCTACACAAAGATCTGGGGTAATGATAGAGATATATCCAGAATCTCTATTAAATATATGTTCTACTTGTTCTACTTCAATAGGGCCAGTCATATTAATACTAGAATCATTAAGATAACAATTATGTACAGCTGTGAATCCACACACATAGCTTTCGTCGTTAGCTACAGAAATATTATAAACACGATTGCATTCTCCTATGGATATATTAGTGATCGGATTAACAATGTAGTTATTCCAAATCCAACCTTGTAAATTATTCCCTTTAAAACTAATATCAAGTTTAATATTAGACCATTTGGTGTATTTTAATATTTTGTGACTTTCTCTAGCCGGTATAGATATTTGATATGCATGTTTTGAAGAGCCAGGATACCCTGAGTGCACTTTTATCTTTGATGCAGTCGAATAAATACCTACTGAACCTAATGCAATCTTAAGACTTCGAATTAACGATTTGCTTACACTAACCGCACGTATAAGACCTGGGTGTGCTTTTGTGTCTAAGCTGCCATCTCCGTCAAGATAAGCTCCAATCAATGTACAGCATGCTTCTTTTGTTGGACGGATAAGTAGAGTTTTGTTATGGCTATTGAATGATCCAGTTCTTATTATTTTGTCTGCTAAGTGCCTACTGTAACAGATAAGTCGTAATTCGTTTTTCTGAATCAGCTTGTATTCCAAACAATTTTTATAACCTTCTATCAATAAGCTTTCTTTCACTATCTTTGCTAAATTTTCTTCATGCATACCGAAAGACCATTGAATAGCTACAGGAATTTTATTTCCTTGTCTGATTTCCCAAATCACACATCCTTCAGCAAGATAATAGCCAAGTAATTTTGCAAATTCCATAGAATATTGATCGCTAAATTCCGGTATTGGAGTTAGAGTGTAATCTCCGATTGATAGATTTGAAACTGGTATGAATTTTGGTTTTAAATTATCTCGTTGTATGCCTTTCCATGGTTTTTTTCTATTACGTACTTGTTCTTCTGGCACTATATATATTGGATGGTTGTCAGTAATAACAAGATCGTCTATATCTCCATGGATAGATATAGATTTAACTTGTTCAATAGGTGTTCGGCTCATGGTATCTGTTATGAGTTGTGTTTTTCCTGTATGAGATATTACTTTATCCCCAACAATAAGTTGTTTGATGGGTTTCCATCCGTCTGCTATAGCAATCTCTGTGTCTCCGTGGACGCAGACATCATAAGGCTTTAGTGTGGGCTCGCCAAGAATACATAAATCGCCTTTATAACAGTCGCGCAATAAACGAGCAAACAAACCTTGTACATATCTACGAGCCATATCTTCTGATACACAAGAAGGGAATTCTTCTCTATAGGATCTTATATATTCTTCTGGCATGTTTTCATCTAGCTTGCATGCTAAGAATCCTGCTTCACCACGTTGTAAGGCTTCTATATTTGTACTTAAATCTTTAGGATCATCTTCGGTAGAGTCACCTTCATCATCGAAATAAAGTACTTCTACTTCATTAAAAGTTCCATCTCTGCTAGTACGAATCTCATTCTTTAAGATATGATGTCTTGAGTCTAAATAATGGAAATTCCTAAATGGTTTATAACGTCCAAATAGTTTTCCGATTTCTAATGACACATCTGTCGGACGAGAGAGATTCGTAACGTTTTGTATAATAGCACTAGTAAGACCAGGAGATTCTTTAGAAAGCTTTACAAGCTGTTGTGTGAATTCTTTGCTATTTGTTTCTTTCTTATTCAAATCTTGCAATCGAATAATTTGTTCGGTAGCATTTTCAGCTAAGAATATCTCTAGACCGGATGGGGCATGTGCCCAATAATGCTGGGATTTAGAACCAAAGAACATAGTCATACGTGGTGAGTGTCCGTATGGTACAGCCATAGCAATATAACCTGGATGACGAAGTTCGTGTTCTTTAAAAATCTGCCATGGAGTTTGTTTTAATGGTCTGTATGTACAGGCATTATTCCAGAATTTCGTCCATGTACTTGCATACACATGTGGAGGTGGTGCAAATATATTATCATCCTGTGGAAAGTTTCTAAACGAATACTTAAAATAATGTTTGTATAATCTATTCTCGCTCCAATTATCTAACAATCGACCAGGAGACATAGAAGCAAGGAACCCACGTCCTTGACCACCTTGGAAACCATGTCGTGCTTCTCCTGGCGCAAAACGATTATGTCTACTTCTGCGACCAAAGTTAACAATGCTATCTTGTATAATAGCGCCAGATAATGCTTGTTGTGTAGAATAGAATATCGCCCCATCTTCAAGAGGTCCTAGTTCTACACCTTCTAACTCTGCACCAAATCCTTGACAAACAATTTCAAGAATTTTGCCATTGTCACTTGGAGCAATCTCCACAATACTACCGAGGAATACAGTCTCTAAATGATCAGGATTAGAATTGAATCCTAAACGAATTTGAACTTTAACTCCATCTTGAAGAACCATTCTTTCAAATGGATTTTCTAATTCTGTATCAGCAAAGATTCCTGTTTCATGTTCGACACCAATACCATGCTTTATTTCTTGATCTCGCTCATATTGAGATGTTTCTCCAAAACGTCTACGTAACAACTTGCCACCAATATTAGTTATTCTAATAACAGCAAGGTCAGCAGCTACTTTACGAGAACGAATAACACGTATCTCTTGTACTGCTGAATAAGAATAGAAGTCATCAAAAGCTCGAACCATTTTACCACTAACGATTTCGCTTCCTTGCTCATCATCTTCAATAAAATAAATCTTAAAAGTTGGATATGCTCTACGAATAGACAGGTCTTTAGCCTTAGTACCAAAACCAATACTTTTAGCCATCTTTGCTAGTACTGCATCTTCACTGTCTGGTTTAAATATTGCACCAGCTTCTGTATGATCTAGATCTGGTAGAGTTTTACTAATTTCTGTTTGAAGTACTTCTGTTTGAAGTACTTCTGTCTTTTCTTGTTGTTCAGTATCTTTAATTAACCCAACCAACTCTTCAACTCTTCCAAATATTCCTCCAGTAACATAATTTGCCCAGAATCCTAAACCAGCAACAAAAGCTAAACTGGCACTAGTTGCAGCATCACTTAATACAGATGCTGTTTTCTCATCTGCAATAGCTTGAGTTTCAGCTGCAGTATCACCGAAGACTACGGTTGTTCCACCATTTATAAGATTATGATTTCCAACCATTTCACCAGCTTGCTTTGCAACTTTCTCTTCAGCTAATTGATCAGGATCTTTTCGTACTTCATTGCTAGCAGCACTTTCATTTAAAAGCACAGGCGACCCACCTAGTACTTGATCGACTTGTCTATAGTTTGGATTTGGACCAAAAGAAAGTTTTTTCCAATTGGTACCATAAATGGATTCTACAAGTTGATCACGGCCCTCTAAATTAAGTGAATCATTCCATGCTTTACCTCGGCCCGATTTAAGGTACGGACTTAATGTAAGAAGATTATTCATGAAATTAAGTTGAGGGTCATCGCTAACATCGCCAGCAGCAGAATTTTTCAAACCGATAGATGTATTATTTATCCACTGTTGTGTACTTTTATCTTTATATCTATCATCATTTGAACGATAGAACACAGGTTCCCAAGCTTTGGTTCCTTCTATCATACGTTCGCCAAATGACATAAAGGCAAACTCTCCTTTGATCTTATTCTTACGATCTGTACCAGCAAATTTATCTAAATAATTTTTTCTACTTTCCATAACTCTTGGAAGATTCATAGAAATATAAGATCCACCAAGTAATGTATCTTCAATGTATCGCTTCGTGGAAGCTCTTTCATTACGAATATGTCGAGTTAGGAATTGCTCCATGTGATCATCATTAGTCAAAGAAGCAATAGCTGGATCTTCGTGAGAGTCATCATAGACATAAAAATCTGGTGGTAGAGGGATACTGTTTTCTCCTGCATCAGGTAGCATCATATCATCATAACACTCACCAATACGTTCAGCTAAAGACTGAATTATTTCTTCGCCTACAGTACCAAACCAATCACTGAAATCAACCGAAGTAGCTTTGTTCATAATATTATGGACAATCGAATCCATTCTATTAAGCCATTGCATATATTTGCGAGACCATTTATCTTCATTACGAGGACTATCTAATACAGTCTTGTAAGAAATAGCAGACCCTGATTCCATACCTTTGGCATTAGTGAAATGAGTTTTTGTTGAGTCTATAATCTGGGCATGGATATCTTCATCGGTGTTACCAATAATATGTTTATCCGCTCCCCAAACTTCATAAAGATCTTTTACTCCATCAGGTACAGAGGTGACATGTGGACTTTCGTTATTCGTGCTCGAACAGACTCCTGCTGTTTCTACAAGAATTTCAGCAAGCCATCCTGGAATATTACTATTAGGATTTATCTTCCAAAATCTTCCTTGACCAGCAAGAGATTTAAAACTTGCCCCACTCCAACCTTGTGCTTGTAAAGCATCAAGACTTCGTCTTTCTTGATGTGCTTCTGCACCGCGATTTACAACATGTTTCTTTAGAGGAAAGATTACACGCTTACTTCGTATTGCTTTTCTATCTCTTATTACTCTATTGTTGTCATATTCTATATCGTAATCTTGATGTTCTAAAAGATCCATCAAGCCTCTGATTATACGTTTCTTTTGATTAAGAGATGTTATCACATTTCGATCAAGTTTTTCTTCTGCAAAATCTTGAGCAATAAAATTCACCACAAGCTGATGCTGATCGCTGCCATCAGGAACACTAGTCTCACTGAAATCTGTTACTACAACATTCTCAAGATTCAGTAATGATAAAATAGTATTTTTCTCAAAAGTATTTTGATCCCATTTGATTAATTTAATAGAGCCAGCCTCAGGTATCGTGCTTTGGAATTGTCTAGCATTTTCTCTAGCCTGATTGATCATTCTTTTAATTGTGTCAGCAGAAGAACGACCTAGCTCTTGACCAAATGTAAAGACTAATGTTCCAGTCTTATTTCCAGCACCAAGGAATTGCCACGTATAAGCATCTTGGCTTAAGAGTTTTTGTGGAACAATTCTATGGCCGAAAGTAATAGAGATAGCTGTAGTTGCAATGTTATTATTAGATTTGCTTGAAATATGATGTTCTACATCCTGATAGAAAATATTTCTAATCTTAGGATCTTTATCGTAATATGTTAATCCTTCTTTAACTTTTAATTCATTTATCCACTTTTTACGAACTTCATCTTTCCTACGATCTTCACCTTGTTTAGGTGGTGGATTCTCACCAATTATTTGTTCAACTTTAGCTATTTGTTTTACAACTTTAGGTGGTGATTGTGTAGGACCAAGAGGATTCGTGTATGCCGGTTTTGTGCCCGAAGGAATACATTGAACTATTTCAGTATCGATATCTTTAAAAATTTGTTTAGTTACTCCTCCTTGTTCGTATCCATTAAAAGCAACCTCCTGAATGCGACCATCCATAGTATAACTAAGTCGACGTATTTTGGTTAATATTACGACATGTCGTTTATTGGATATCCCAACAGGTACACCACTTTTTATTATTTCATTTATTTCATCTTTCGTTCGTCCTGTAAGTCGGATACCCCAATCAAGACGAGGGCTACGAACATCTCTTAATATTCCTCCACAACCTTTGTATTTCTTTTTTCCATTTGATAATGTTCTATAAGGATATTCATATCCTGATCTTCGAAGAACTTCGCCAAAATGAATATTACATTTTTCATGACCCGCATAACCATTAGCGCGAGGTTGCTGTATGTCACCATGTATTTGTGCGGTCATAAGAAGACTGCCAGCCTTTGTCCATCTAGCTTTTCCTCCCAACTCATTAGACCTTAATGAATTACTGACATCTTGCCAACTAGAGCCCGTACCAACAGCTTCAGGAAGCTTTTCTCCAGCTTTCATAGCAGCCTTAGTAGTACTCGTGGTTTGCATTTGCTGATCGCTAATTACAGGAGCACTAGTAGCATCATAAGCACCAGAATAGTCAACCCAAGTTCTATCTTCTTCTTTAAATAGATCGCCTAATAATCCTTTACCAGCTTTCGCAGCTTCATTAGGAGGGATGCGATGTGTAAAGACACGAAGTTTAAAACCTACATAATCACTATTAATCTCATGTACAGGATCAGTTATGTCAAATAGATGGTCTGCATAGAACATCCAAGCATCAGATCCTGCAGGCATGTTTGCTGGTACATTTGGGTTATTTAGTGATAGTGCTATCTCGCCAGATTTTAATTCACGAGCCATTTTCTCTGCTTCATAATCTAATGAATAAGCAGACGCCTCGTATGCTGTTAGATCTCCAATGTGTCGTTCTGAATCTATAAGATCTGATTTTGGTGCATTGATCCATGGTAGTTTAGTGTTATACCAAAAGTGATAAGAAAATGGTTTGTAGTTGAAATAATGCAATGTTAAATCTAAGATAATAGATCCGACATGATTAGGATCACTTCGTAGTGTCCCGCTTTCTAGAATAAACATTGTAGTAATAACAGGATCTGAAATACCCAATGCTTTCCGTACCTTACCATTATACATGTATACTAGTGGGTGATATTGGAGCTGCGATATAAGACGTCGTAGCTTCAGTGATTGAGTGGGACCTTGTGGAAAAGTAAGAGTAAGATGAACAGTCGTATCTTGTATACCGCTACTAGACACAACTGGTGCCTTAGATCTGAGTGTTTCCGCAACAATCACATTGGATTCTGATTCTATTGCAATAGCATTTGTCGGAATATCCGACATTGAGATATCATTAATAATCAAGAAATCATCAGGGAACAATCCATTCTTATCCCATGCTTGCCGAAAAGATTCTTCTGCAGTAGGTCTTGGTGTAGATATAGGTAACATTTCGCTTGTAGCACCTGCGAAGGTGTCTGCAATGTCACTAGGAAGTGATTGTTCCTGTGGTGCCCAAGGATTAATATCTTGTGTAGAATCTGGCATTATTTTTAAAGCCTCTCATGTATCTTGTTTGCTAACCGATGAGGACTAAGAGCACTTCTATCATCTACTGTTTTGACTCTTACGTTACTACCTCTAGCTAAAGTACTAGCATGTCTCATAAAGTCTCTGCCACTACTATTAGCATCAGACATAGACATCCTTATATTAGCACGAGAAGCCCTTTGCATTCCACTCATATCGTACACTTGTGGAGATTTCATTATACGTCCAGCAGGTGGGCTCATACCCATACCAGTTGGAGGACCAATATCATCAGGCTTTAAATTTCGACCAGCAGCTGCACCATCTCGTGGTTGTGTTAATGCACCTGATACTGCTGGGGCTGACAACATAAGGCCAGCTGCGATTGCAGTACCAATCATAGCAGGCCCTTTAGCCTTCTTAAGTGCCCCCATAATACCTCTGGACTTAGTTTGAGCCTTACGAAGTACTCGATTAGCTTTTTCAGTGAAGCCTGGCATCCCGTAAGTCTGCGAATGCATTACAGATTGTGCCACATCTAATGAACCAGTACGTCTTTTGTAATACATTTCTGTTAAGGCAGATAAGTCTTCTGGAGCACGACCTTTAGCTGTTTGAGCTGCACGAACTGCTATATCTACATCATCTCCAGCAGCACTAGCAGCACTAATTGCTTGTTCGGCAAATGTTCTAGGACTATATTTCAAACTTCTACTTTGAAGTTCTCCTGTTGGGCCAGTAATTTGTCCAGATATATTTATATCTTTTTCGCCCATTAATTGTTTAATGACACTTTCCATCGTAGAGACATCTTTTTGTTTAACAGCATGAGCTATATTTTGATACATTGAACTTTGTTGAGCGCCATGCTTGCCACTAATAGCAGCTTCTTCTAGGTGCCAGAACAATTCAGCCATTGGTCTATATTTGTCTGGAGCGGTATGTTGTAGTCCAAGTTTTAATTTTTGAAGTGCTATGTTGACTTGTGGTGTAGCAATTTTGGCTGTTGTTAAATTACGAGCACCTTGCTGCATAGCTTGGGTGTGGCTAGCAGAAAGCAAACTATCAATATTTCCTTTACGACTATCAATTAAATCTTTCATTGCATAATGATTAAATAGATACCCAGTGTATCCTTCCTGAATTTCATTTTTCATTTTGCCTGCCACACGAGTTGCGGTATCTCTATCCGAAATAGCAGCAAGAGCAAACATGTCTCTATCGAAGTCACCCTTCATACCAACCATAGGTGATACATCTATTGGTCGAGATTTGCCACCAAGAACCAATTCGCCCATTTGGCGTGGTACAGAAATCATTTCATCAGCAAGTTTTGCATCTATTTTATATCTAACGAACTGAAAGCTTTCAGGACCAGTTGTTGGATGTCGCCACATTCCACCAATTAGCTCTTCACCATTTTTAAGAAGTTTATCCTTTTGGTTAGATAGATATTGTCGTTGTTCAGTAGTCTTAGCACGATCAATCATTTCCTGGAACATTCTTTCCCCTTGACGTCCAGAAATTGTCATAGCGCCTTTTGTTTGAATTGTTTCTTCAGCTGTCTGGCGAATACCTGTTAGGAATCTTGATCCTATAACTTTGCCTTTAGCTGATGCTTGAAGTTCTGTTTGGCTAGCAATAGTTCCTCTAAGTTTACTTGCTGCCTTTTCGATTTCTTCTTCTGCTGCTCCTTTGGCTGTCAGATTGCGAAGTTCTTCTAGGTCACCAACAATTGGAGATCGGATACGTTTACCTTTCTCTGAGATAGTATGGCCCATAAGAGTTTCGGCTTCTGTGAGTCCTGGAATGTATATTTGTTTCGCGCCTCCGAAAGCTTTAATTGATTTTCCAAATTTAACATATCTACCAGTGTCTTGAACTAAATCTTCAGGTTTTAATTGACCTAACAATCGTTCGTCTATATTACCACCAGTAATTAGTTGTTTCATCTTCTCAGTCAATTCTTGCTCATTAAGAATACTTGCCATCATTTTATTAGCTGATAATAATTCTCCCTTACCTTTCATGCGAGTAGCTAGTTCTGCAGCAAATCTTTTACCTTCTTCACCTTTCATAGCTAACATTCGCATACCTGTTTGTTCAAAAGAAGCTGTTCCACCAGCACCACCCTCAAAGGCGAAATCACCTAAGCGCATTTTAGACAACCCAACAACACCTGGTGACGTAGCTACCTCACTTGCAATACCTAAACGTTTGGCTGCTTCTTCGTCCATCAAACCAAATGTCAAACCCATCTCATCTTTAGTAAAACCAAATTTCTTGGTAAGTGAAACCATATTATTTTGAATCTGAGATTCAGCATCAAGAATATTTTTACCCTGAAGCTTACTAACTTTTAAGAAAGAAGCTGGATCTGTCATGAATTCTTGAGCTAAAAGTCTTTTACGAAGTGTCATTTCTCCTTTGTCTATTTTAGCAGCAGACAACATTGACATAGCTTCTATTTGTTGTGTCATGAGAGCCATTCGATTTCTCTGAACTAACTTGCCACTAACAACAGCTTCGATATCTTGTAATCCGGCTTGAGGTCCAACACCAGCAGCTGCAAGAATTTCTTTCATTCGTGTATCAGTTGAAGCTCTACCCATGTATTTCACATCTTCGCTAAAGAACTTCCACCATTTATCATCCGACATCTTATGTGTTTCTTTCATAAAAACTGTAGCTGTACTATCACCTGCTAGTTGTGCTCCAATAATTTCAGCCTTTGCTCCTCCTGCACCTTCTGCCCAAAGCTCTCGCCCTGTCGCAGCTTCAGTTCCAAAAAACCCACCACTAGTAATACCAGGTATCCCTACTAATTCTCCTGTCTTCTTACCTTTTAAAGCATTCAGTATTTGTTGATTAGTACGGAAGCCTTCTTCTAAAGTAATCTTTTTCTGTACTGTACGTTCGTATTCCATCATTGGAGCAACTTTTTGAGAAATAACTGCTTCTTCAGCAAACATTTTCTCAGCCAAAGCTCCAGTTTCTAATCTTTCTGGCTTAGCATAGAAAGCTGTGAGTTGAGGAGCACTATAAGCTTCGGCTGCTGTCATCTCTGCTGTTCCATACAAAAGACCTTTATATCCAGGACCTTGTATTTTTCTATCAAGCCGATTGTAATATTGACCGAACGAACCACGGAACTCTGGTGCTACTTGTTTTGCACCTGCTGTAACACCGAATTCTTCTCTAATAAATTGTGTAGGTCTGCTTTCAACAGATGCCAAACGACCCATTGGACCAAATAGTTCTTCGGCTATATTTCCCTTCATTAATGTACCCTTAGCAACTGTCTCGGGACTTCCAAAGGGAGTTAATCCTTTTCCACTAGCCAAAATATTATTACGCAATCCTTCACTCATTGTACCACCAGAATATACTGCTTCCATTAAATTCAATCGAGATTTAACACGGCCACCTGCTGGAAGCATGGTTTCTGGCATACGCCATATTGCCATAGATCGTGCAGCAGAATCTCTTACATTCATATTCTCAACGATTTGTCTATTAGCAGCTATCACTGAGTTTTTTAGACCAGTTTTAGTTTCTTGACCAGACATAACTTTTTCTAAGTGAGATACATATTCATCTGTATAATTTTGTAAATCTCCAGCAGTATTATAAGCTTGACGTGTCATATACTTAGCAGTCAGATTTCGACCACCATAAGTCATGCCAGTTTGTTCAAGTGGAATATTAATAGCTTCGCGACCAATCAACCCTTGAAGCATAGGGGTGGTAACTTTTTTGCCTTCAAAGACATCTTCTATATTATAGACACCCTTCCAATCAATTACGCCACCTGATACTTGTGCTGCTTTATTCAAACGACCTTTGACACCTTCTGCAATCTCTTCGTTAAAACTAGAAAGTTGTGCTTGAGAAAGACTACCTCCAAAGTACCCTCCTTGAGAGACACCAGCTTTAGCTATTTCTGTTAGTCGGGCAGTATCTTGGCCACCTAACTGACCATAAAAACCTCCAGTTCCTAATCCTTTTATACGACTAGCAAGAAGATTAGTATCACCTTGTAAATTACCTACTAACTGTTCGGCTTGTCTATAGGTACTTGTTACAGATGTTTGATTCGCTATTTGTTGAAATGCATTATAGGCTTCTTCTTGAGTGGCTTTGCCTCCAGCCAACATAGCCTCATAAGCAGCATGTGCAATATCACCCTTTACAGTTGCTGTGCTACTAGATTTAGTAAGGTTACGAAGAATATTATCCTCAATACTTCCACCTGGCATAGGTCTGTTAGCTTGGGCAATATTAAATCTACCAAGAGTTCTTAATTCTGCAGATGCTTCTTCTGCTATATCACGCCTACCAGTACCCAATGCAGCTTTAATAGCAGGGTGTGCGCGAGACAAACCATAACCAACCCCACTTGTCATTGCAGCAGCTGCGCCAAAGCCCCAGAGACTGGAACGTTCTTCGGTATCATAAGCCATTATCTAGCTCCTAAATTCTTATAAGCCTTACGAACCATATCTTCTCTGCCATCTACAATCTCAATATTATAACTTTCATCCAATGGGGCTGCTATTTGTGATACATTAACTCTAACATTAGAACTACTATAAAATCCACCTATAGCCTTGGCATTTGATCTAGTCTTTGCTATTTCATCAAAGTCAGCCTGTGCTCCCATTTCTGCAATCATTTCAGCATTAATATATGGTTTCCTTGCAAGAGATTTTTGTCGGGCTCCCCATAAATCGAAGTCATGATGATCTAGTCCAGCTTGCTCAACATATTTTAATTTAACATCGTCTAAATCTACCGAAGGATGCCAGCCAAGCCAATCGGCTCCAGGTAGAGAATGAGTTGTGAAATATTCTTCAGCTTTCTTTGTTCGAATCCACTCGTCATATGGAATATTACCACCAGTTTCTTCCATCCATTGCTCTTCTAAATCTGAAGTAATACCAAATCCTTCGGATTGTCTCATCATTTGAGTAGAGTTTATTATTTGCTCATCATACTTAGTACCAATACCAGCTTCTTTCTTAGCTCGTGCGGCTTGCTCTTCTTGTCTCATCCAGTTAGCAATATAAAGTCTTTGTTCGTTTTCCGGAATTAAAGAAACAATTTGTTGTCGTTCTTCTGTTGATGGCGCTTCTATAAAGGCTGCGAAGAAGTCACGTTCTCTACGAGGCAATGCTCTCATAGCACGAACAGGCGAATCAAAGACATCAAGACCGAATAATGTTTTTTGTTGTATCTCTTGCTGTTTTCTAATTCCTTGTAAATCTTCTATTTGTCTAGCTTTACTTTCAGCATGTTCAGACTTAGTCCAGGTTAACATATCGAAGTATTCATTAATATCTCTACGCTGACGAATGTTTTCTGGAATCTGACTAAATCCTATTTCATGTAATGCCATATCAGCTGCTGGTTTAAGAAAGTTTTCTACGGGTTTGTCCCAGAATGCTGAACCAGTACCAATAGCTTCGGTTTGAATGTATTCTTCAATAGCAGAACGCTGACGAATTAATTTAGCAGCTGGAGAAATTGGTGTAAGCATCTCCATAGGTGTTTCCATCTTATGCAAAATAGATTCAGAAAGCCTGCCAGCAAGATGTTCTCTAGGTGTAAATCTTAACTGCTCAAACTCATCTCTTAATTCTTTTGCATCTGCTAAATTCTTTTGAGCTAGTACCTGACCATAGTCAGTGCTATCTAACATAGCTACAGCTTTCATACGACTATAGTTTTGACCTATATCAAATTTACGAGATTCCATAGAAGGTGTTTTAATAGTTATTTTCTTGCCTTCCATAGTATCGCGAGCAAACTCCATAGCAGCATCCATATTCTTAATAGCACCCATGCCTTGAAGTTCAATTACAGTATTGCCAAATTCTGCAGCTTGAATTCTTCGAGGATCAAGTACTTTGCTGACTGTGATTTCTTGTTCCTTTAATAACTCAGGACGGAATCTATATTCAGTAATATTTCTACGTTCTTTCTTAGATTTCACTTGTTCATCCGTTATTCTTACAATAGAACGTTCTTGGTCAGATAATAGATGCATATTTTTCTTGGCTTTGGCAAGAGTATCTCTATACTCACTACTCCACATGGCTACATCTCCAAGAATCTTTAATCTATGAGCTAGTGGATATTGTTCTGGACGCAAACCTTCTACCTCAGGATGAAGACTGGCATATCCTGGACCAGGAAGTCTTATCTCTGCTTCTTTGACTTTCTCAAATGGATTACCATGAGTTAAATCTAGGAAGTAATCTTGGGGCATCCATGATGGAATAGCAGTGTTCTTTAATGGATTATAGGTTTCTAGATAGCTCCTAGTATGTGGAATGAAACGTCTGATAGGTTCAGAGGTACCAAGACCACCACCAATGTTCATGTGACTCCATAACCAATATTCAGAACCTGTTTCTTTTCCCATAGTACCTATTGTTTGTAAATTCTTAAAGACTTCTTCTCTACCAGTTACAACCTTTTCCATTGCCCCTTCAGCGAATCCAACTAAACCTACAGCCTCACGACGACGATACATTAACTCATTAAATAATTGAGAGCCTTCTTCTGGAGCGACAGGTGCACCTGGACCTAATCCTCCAAGCTCATATGCTGGTTCTGTTTCTCCTCGTATATCAGGAAGATGCTTATATTCTCCTTCACCGATCATCCATTCTTCAGATCTTATTAACTTACGAGGTTTGATTGCTTTGCCTAAGGTAGCAGCCAATAGAGGACCAAAGAAAGGAACATCTTCAAAATAAGTTGATGTTAATGGAGCGGGACGCTCATGTTGGTACTTTTGTTCGTGATGGTACTTCCATTCATCATCACCCATTAAAGCTTTTAAAGGATGAAGCATTGGATCATATTCCCAACGTTCTTCCTCGTCTCCATATAACCCTTTTTGATAGGCTCTGGTTTTTAAACGATGCAGGGCATGAGGTCTGTAATACTCTATGCGTCCACCTTCATAACCACTTGAATTATGTACAAGAAATGTGCCAGCTTGAAACAAATGATCTGGGTGATCTACCTCAAAATCATAGACGAGACCACTATATTCTTTAATAATAATTTTTTGTATTTTCGCATACAGCTTATTATCATGTTGTTTAAAGTAGCCATGGAATCCTTTTCCTTCATACCTACCATATTGATCCCATCGAAGCTTGTACCTGCCTCTGTAATCATTTGATTCAAATTTACTAATAATAGGATAATAACCAAGATTCAAAAGAATCGTTTGGGTTTTATCCACTAAATCTTTACGACATGAAGAAAGAATTCTTGTGTTTTTTTCTAGATGTCCGTCCCCTCGCCAATAACCTTCGACTAGTTGTGCTTTAAAGTTTTTAGATGCCGACATAAATATTTGTGGGAATATTTTATCTTGCTGGCGATCACTCTTATAAAACAACTCAAAGAATACTCTAGATAATAACGAGCTACAAATTCTTACAATCCAACAGCCTTCTTTGGTTTTTTTACCTGTTGTTTTAAATCTAACAGTTGGTGATATATTAAACTCTTTCTCACATATAGAAATGATATCATCGACAATCCAACGCTCTGATTTAGCATGAACAGTTTCTATCATCTGAGGTGTCGTGTCTTTAAATGAAAGATTTCCCTCTGCTAAGAAATAACCAAAAAGCCGCCCAAGCTCAGGAGTCAGATAAATTATTCTAGGAATCGAATATCCTCTAGATCTTTGAATTCGTTCATGATGCCAATTCTTTTGAGCTGGATAGATATTATTCTTATCTAATAAAAACAAGCCAATTTTAATTAAATCTTCAGGTATTAATTCTGTTACATCTTCAGATAATTCCGGGATGGGAACTTGGACATAATTTCCAATATTAATATTCTTAGCTTCTTTTTCAAGAACTTCATAATTATAAGTTTGCTCTTTTGTTAACACAGGTATTTTGTGATTGCCAGTAACTTCTGTTGGGATATTTTTGTCTAATACAGAATAGATAGAATAAGATACGCCAGAATATTTTCGCTGCCATATTGTTAAAACTTCACATGCCGTGCCATATGAGGAATACAGGGAATCACCAACTTTTATCTCTTCTGCCCTCTTAACTTCTCCAGAACAAAGAGGGATATTACATCGTGATGCGAGGCATCTCCCGAACTCCCACCAACGACCTTTTCTAATTGCTACTTCTTTCTCACCTGAATATATTGCTTCTAATTCTTCAGGAGTCTCTGTAGTGCCTAATAAATTAACTCCAGGTATAGCTGCTCCAACATTACCAGAAAGCAAACTAGTACCTGCAGAAAGTACACCCCAAGCAGCCAAGCCACCTAAGAAGCCAAGAGCCATAGGATGTTTGACTTTAGAAAGTAATTTTCCACCAGGAAGCTTAGCAGCTTTTTTACCTAATTTAGTTTCCCAAATTCTTCCCATTCTTTCTGTTCTAGCTTCTCTTGTTTTCTCAAATATATCAGCTATTGTTTCGCCTTTACTAGCTATTGTTTCAGAGATACCAGTTCTAAGTAATCCGCCATATTGCACTAAGCCACTGGCCATCATACCCACTCCACCAAAACCAATTGCAGTTTTTGTAGAGATAAGGCCAGGAGATATATCTTCTTGTCGCTGTAATGATTTACTGAGTCCTGTAGCTTGGGAAGCTTTAGCACGGGCAAGGTTCAAGTCTGTAAAGACAGAAGCAACACCATGGAATAGGCCCTCATCAAATCTTGGTGCTAACGAGGTATATAGACCGGCTGCAGCACCAGCAATAAGACCTACTGGAGCTAATCTTCTACCTGCTCCTTTAAGTAAGAGACCACCAGCCGCAGCACCACCAGCAACTCCTAGAGCAGTAGCCCAAGGGCCTCCTTTGGATCTTTGGTAGTCATAATATTCTAAACCTTTCCATATAGCCCCAGCAACCACAGCTTTCTTCATATATCGACCAGCCATCTGCATAGCAGATCCTGGCTTGACTGCCATGGATTTAATGAGAGAAAGTTTTTGGACTCTTTCTGGTAAGAATTCAAATGGTTTAGATAATAAGGTATTAAGTCGGCCAACTGTAGAAGCAGCCTTTGCTCTCATAAGCTGACTATATACTTCTACTCTAGCAGCATGCCGCTGCATTTTTTCACTAAGCATAACTTCTTGGCCAAGGAA